>Ga0209542_10000092_pt1 | contig 226415 bp, 267 predicted proteins | sample RifCSPhighO2_01_FD_184028 | JGI IMG/M metagenome (GOLD analysis project Ga0209542, IMG submission 184028) | Soil microbial communities from Rifle, Colorado - Rifle CSP2_plank highO2_0.1 (SPAdes) (version 2) | ecosystem: Environmental > Terrestrial > Deep subsurface > Rock core/Sediment ...
TCAAGCTTAAGCAGCTTTATGGAAGAAGCTTGAACTGCATCACAGCACGCAACATGCGTGCTGAAGTCTTTTTCAGATTGACAGCATACAACTTTGAATGCTTATTCAAGATGATTTAGGACAAGGCTATTCAAACCAAAAGCTTTAAAAAACCACCAATTACAAGTTTAGTAGTTTCTTAAAAGGTATAAAATGGGTAGAACAAAACAAGGTTCAGCTGGCAGGTTTGGAGCAAGATATGGTGCTTCGCTAAGAAAAAAAGTCGCTGAAGTTGAAAAATCATCAAGAGCTAAAAAGAAATGCCCATACTGCAGTAAGATTGGAGTCAAAAGAGTAGCGATGGGAATCTGGCAGTGCAGAAAGTGCAACATTAAATTTGCAGGGAAGGCTTACGACATTTAAAATGGCAAACTACAAATGTTTTTATTGCGGAAAGAAAGTAAAACCTGAATATGTAAAGAAGAAAGTGAGATGTCCTTATTGTGGAAGCAAAGTTCTATTCAAGCCAAGGACAACCACCACAAAGGTTTTGGCAAGATAAAATGAAAATGGACAAAGAAACAGAACAGAGTATTGCACAATTGCAGATGCTAGAGCAAAATATGCAGGCAACTATTATGCAGAAGCAAAGCTTTCAGGCGCAATTATTAGAGATGGAGAATGCCTTAAAGGAATTGGAAGGAAGCAAGAAAGAAGTTTTCAAGATTGTAGGAAGTTTAATGATTGAAAGCAGCAAAGAAGATTTAAAAAAAGACTTGAGCAACAAAAAAGAATTGTTTGAATTAAGAGTTTCTAACTTGGAAAAGCAAGAGAAAAAAATTAAAGAGAAAGCTGAACAATTGCAAGCAGCAGTGATGAAACAAATAAAGGAGTAAAATGGATACAACAAGCATAGTAGCAATATTAATGCAGATTGAGGAAGACGAAGGCGTTCCAAGAAACGTAAGATTAAAAGTAAGAGGAGCCATAGAATCTTTACAAGATCAGAAGGGCAAATCAGCAGCTGTAAGAGCTGATAAGGTAATGCAGGAACTTGATGAATTAAGCAATGATCCAAACATTCCGATGTATACAAGAACACAAATCTGGAATGTCATAAGCAATTTAGAAAGCTTATAATGAGCCTAGAAAAATTTTTTGAATGGGATGAAGAAAGAGCAAGAAGCTATATTCTAGAAAAGATAAACTACACTAAAGAAAATTTAAGCAAAGGAATTCTAGAAAAGTCAATGGAAATAAGAAAACTATATGAAGGCGTTGATTTTTATGCTGTAAATTTGTTAGGTCAAGCAATTGAAAGGGGAAAATTTGATGAAATTGTAGATGAACTAAATTCTTACTATAATGATTTCTTAAGCAAGATAACGCCTAATTTGAGAAGAATTCCATCTGAGACTACTGCAAAAATTGCAGAATTTTTTTCTAAATGCCACAAAGAATTAGAGATGGGCTGTTAAATCTTTAGGTATTTTACAACTTTTAAATTCTTCAAGCAGGATTTTTCCATGAATCAATCTTGAAATAGATTCTGCAGCCATCTTTGCGCCTGTCAAAGCATTATGAGGATTAGGCTCGCTACCCAAGCCAACATAATTGAAGATAATTTCTGATGTCAAGTGAGAAGAACTGTTCTTTATAGGAATTTCTAAATTGTTTTTCATGAAAAAAGAGTAAGCTAGTGAGTGTAAATCAACGCATCTATAGAAGAATGGTAGCTGCAAACTGAATTTTTCAGAAGCTTCTTTAATGAAAGAATAGTCAAACCACATGTTGTGGCATGCAATCGTAGTGTTTTTTATTTTTTTGATCCAGTCAAAGAACATTTTTAGCAATTCTGCAACAGAAGGCTTGCTTCTATCTGTAATTTGCTCCATTGTAAACCCGTTTACTTCCAAAGCCTTGTCAGTAACTTCAGAATTTTTATCTATTTTACATTCGCCATAGAAGGTGTTTGAAGGATTTTCAAAATCTACTGCTCCTATAGACACGATTGAACATTTTTTAGGGTCAACTCCAGTAGTTTCGACATCAATTACTATCATAATTTAAGATAATTGATACAAGTTTATTAAGCTTTTTACCGTGTTTTAAGCCAAAATAACGCTAAATAGTTAATAGAAATCTTTATATACCACTTTATATACACTAAACCGAGAGGACACAAAATGGGCTTATTTAGCAGCATTAAAAAAAGACTTGGCTTTGATTCTCCTGATGAAGAATATGTCCAGGAATACAAAGATGAGTATGTTGAGATTGACACTTCTAAAGACATCGGCAAAAAAGCCAAAATTTTAGTAAAACCTTTTGTAATTGAGAGCTTTGACGACATAAAAGAAGCTTTGGACTCATTAAGGGAGGGTTATACAATAGCATTAGTTAACATTAAACCATTAAAAGACAAGGATATAGTTGAATTAAAGAGGGCTGTAAACAAATTAAAGAAGACTTGCGATGCAATTGAAGGCGACATTGCAGGCTTTGGAGAAGATTGGATTGTTGTTACGCCAAGCTTTGCACAAGTTTACAGAAATACTCAAACAGAAGAAGTTCAAGAATAATTTTTCTTATATATTTTAAATACACAATCTTTATAAAGTTTTTTTCTCTAAAATTTTCATGAATAAATTAGAAAATGAAAAGTGTCCTGTATGCATGAAGAGCACTTTAACCTTGATTGAAGACGAGAAAGAAGTCCCTTACTTCGGAAAGATATTCATATTCTCAATGAATTGCTCTAATTGTAATTACAACATGGCAGATGTCGAAGCTGAACAACCAAGACCTCCTGTAAAGATAACATTCACAATTGAAGCAGAAAAAGATTTATCAGCAAGAGTAATAAAAAGCTCTGTTGCAACAATAAAGATACCGCAATTAAGAATGGAATCAAGTCCTGGTGCTGTCGCAGATGGATATGTTTCTAATGTTGAAGGATTACTGGCAAGATTTGAAGAAGTTTTAAAAGACCAGCAGGAAAATGCAGAAGATGATGCTGACAAAAAGACAGCTAAAAACTTATTGAAGAAGATAAGAAAAGTAAAGTTTGGTGACATCCCATTAAAGATTATAATTGAAGATCCAACAGGGAACTCTATGATAATAGACAAGAAGGCTGTTGTCGAAAGCTTCAAAGCTAAAAAGAAATGAATCTAATTTTAATTCTCGAAAAGGATAGAAAAATTGCCAAGTTAATAGACAATTCTTTAAGAAAAACTGGCAGAAAGGGATATTTTGTTGCAAATAGAAAAAGACTTGTTGAGGTTTTAAAAGAAGACTTGCTAAGATTCAACACAATAATGATTAACGATGATAAGAGCATTAATAGGCCTGAATTAGATGATTATATGAGAACTTTTAGACGGCTAAAATATAATGGAAAAGTTTTTTTCGTTTCAGATTCTGAAGACAAATTAGGAATAGCAAAAGCAATTGGATATGGTGGGGTTTATAGAGAGACAATACCGGGTATCTTAGCCTATGCAAAAGCAAAATAGTTAAAAAGACTTATTTTTAAGTTAATATTATGAAACTAGTGTTTGTTCCGGCCAGATCTAAACTTGATATAAAGCCTGTGCTGAAAAAAGTGAAAATACAAGGCAATATTGGATTAGTTGCCAGTGTTCAATTTTTACATAAATTAGATGAAGCTTCTAAGATAATAAAAAATTCTGTTGTTGTAGGTCAAGTTCTAGGATGCAATTTTACAAAAGCAGATGAGTTTAAAGATATAGATGCTTTTTTGTATATTGGAAGCGCGCCTTTTCATCCTTTAGGATTAGCAATTCACAGTAAAAAACCAGTTTACATTGCAAATCCACTTACAAATGAAGTTGGTAAAATAGATGAAAAAGATGTTTTGGAATATGAGAAGTCAAAAAAGGGAAAAATATTGCAGTTTTTGCATGCAAATAAAATAGGAATCTTGGTTTCTGTCAAGCCTCATCAAGGAAATTTTAAAAGAGCTTTAGAACTGCAGGAAAAATTAGAAGGTAAGAAAGAAGCTTTCATATTTGTTTGTGATGAGATTAATCCTATGCAGTTTGAAAACTTTAATGATATTGAATGCTGGGTTAATACTGCCTGTCCAAGGATAGATATTAAAGGTGTAGTTGGATTGCACGATATAGCTCCTTATTTGGAATAAAATGAAAGAAAAACTAAATTGCATAATAATCCATGGATGTCCTTCTAATAAAGAAAAAGCTATGAATCCGGAAACTAGAACTTATGACAAGCATTGGATTCCTTGGATACGAAGAGAATTAGAGAAAGTAGGAATCAAAGTATTTACACCATTAATGGAAACACCTTGGGATCCTAAGTACGAAGAATGGAAAGAAGTTGTAGACAAATTAGATGTTAATGAAAATTCTATATTGATAGGGCATAGTTGCGGTGGAGCATTTTTGATAAGATGGCTTGATGAGACTAAGAAGAAAGTTAAAAGATTGATATTGGTTTCACCTGGAAAAGCAGGCAAGGCAAGAAGTAAGTTTACAGCTAATCTTTATGGAGAGAAAGTTGTTAAAAATCTCAAAAAGTATGTTCATGATGAAATAATTTTATTTACTTCTAATAATGATATTAAGGAACATATTGAAGGCGCATATGCCTATGAAAAAGAATTACCTGCGAAGATTATTTTTCTTAAAAACAAAGGACATTTCACACAAGGAGATATGGGAACTGAAGAATTCCCAGAATTATTGAAAGAGGTCCTCACTGCTTTTGCATGAGAACAAGCAGGGTATATTCCATCCCATATTCTTTAGAACTAACTATTTCTCTTGCGACTTTAATTATTTTCATATTTAATTTTATGAAAACCGCTCTAACTTCATCTTCAGTATAAGGTCGGCTATACATTTTTTGACCCATTATTTCAGTATAACTTTCAGATTCATCAGGTCCCTCTGAAGAGGGTTCATTGAGTGCCAAAAAGAAAAAACCTCCTTGCTTCAATGATTTGATTGCTTTTTTTGCAGCAATTTTAAAATTTTTTTGATCTAGACAAAGCATAGTATATCCTGAAAAAATTCCATCAAATTTATTTCTAAAATCAATATCCGTCATTGAAACTCTAAAGTATTTTGCTTCTGGCACATTCTTTTTAGCTACTTCAATCATAGTATCTGAGATATCAATTGCCGTAACTTTAAAACCTCTCTTAACTAATTCCTTTGTAAAGGGAATTCCAGGTCCACAACCAAAATCCAGAACAGAAGCATTTTTGAAAAGTTTGCTACAAAATAAATTAAATACTTCTAAGTATTTTTTATGCTTAATATATGGGGAGGCAGTTTTTTTGCCAATCTTATTCCATGCATTTTTGTTTAATTTAAGGATATCCATTTACTTAATTAAATGAGCAGTGTAATTAAAGCTTCCTATGTAGAAAAGTTTAAAATCTTATAAAGTCCATTAAGAAACATTAATTTTATTAAGAGGGTGGGCTTTTAAATTATATGAGTAGAGAACAATATGATAAAATTGCAGAAGAATATTCTCAAATGCTGAATCCCACTAAAAAATATGTTCTAATTCCCATGTTTAAAAGACTAATAGGTAACATATCTGGAAAGACAGTTCTTGATCTAGGATGCGGAGATGGTTTTTTTACAAGATTATTGTTTGAAATGAGTCCTGCTAAGATAGTTGGGGTGGATATATCAGAAGAATTAATTAAAAAAGCAATTGAAAGAGAAAACCCACAACCATTGGGTATAGAGTACTCAGTAGGTGATGTATTAAAATTACAACCCAAAGATAAGTTTGATATTGTTACTACGGTTTATTTGTTGAATTATTCAAAAACTCGAGAAGAGCTTTTTTCAATGTGTAATACTATTTATAGTCATTTAAGAACCGGAGGAGTATTCTGCGCAATAACCGTTAATCCTGCTCTTAAACCAATGATTGAATTTGAATATGAAAGAAGATTCACCAATGTCGCAAGAGAAAAACAATTTAATGACGGCAATCAAATAAAATGCGAGATTAAAGAAACTGGTAAAAAACCATTTGAATTTATAAGTTATTACTGGTCAAAGGAAGCTTATGAAGGTTGTTTATTAAAAGCAGGTTTTAATTCTGTCGAATGGATTGCACCTATCATTTCAAAAGAAGGAATTGCAAAGTTCGGTGCAGACTATTGGAATAATTTTATGAAAAATCCTTCACCTATAGGGATTATATGTAGAAAAGTTTAAAAGATAATCTAATATTTCTTTGCAACCATTTCTAAAAAAAATATATGTTTTCTTTGTTTGCCCCAACATAAATTGAGGCTTTTTTAGTTTAAAATTTTACTATTTTGGCAGGAAAATAAATGCTTTATTAACTATGAAAACCGCAAATATTTCACCTTTTTGGCAGGAAAAGTATATTAAAGAAATACCTTTTTGGCAGGAAAAACTTCAATGAAAATAAAGAATACTTTATTTTTTCTGGGAGGTATACAAAAAATACTTTTGTCAAAACGAAAGGTTTATATATTATGTATTCTAATAACATACATATGGATGCTAATAACATACAATTCACTAAGATTGAAATTCAGATAGCAAAACATTTATTTAAACACTTCAAAGATAGATATAACCCTAGACAGCTTGCCAAAGTCTTAAGTATAAATCATGCTCACGCAAACAAACTATGTAATTTATTAGTTAAAAAAGCAGTATTAATCAAAGGGACAGTTGGAAATTCAGTTTATTTTTCATTTAATTATAATAGCAAAATAGCAATAAAATTCATTGAATATTTACTTACTTTGGAAGAATTAATTGCTCCAAAATGGCTTACTATTGTTTTGCATAGTTTAAAGAAATTTAATGATTATATAATTTTAAGCTTGATATTTGGTTCATCTACTAAAAGCAATAAATTTAATGATATTGATGTTTTGCTTGTCTATGACAAAAAAATGACTAAGAAAATAAACAAAATCAAAGAGGAAATACGAAATTCGCTATTGATAGAACAACCAATAAGATACGTTGATATTGCAGAAAAAAATATATATTCAAATAAGAATGATAAAATATTTTATAATATGATCTCAGACAGTCTTATTTCCTATAATGCTGAAAAATATGTGGATGTAATCAAAAAATGTCGCAATTAGAAAAACATCTTAAATGGTGCTTAAGTGATAATAAAAGACTTATTAAAGTAAAGTCTAGTTTAGAATTAGCACAGAAACATCTCAAAAAATCAGAATACAACTATGAAGTCGTTCAAGCACTTGAAAAGATTGGCAGGTGTGACTGGGCATTGAATGTTGGATTTTATTCTATCTATCACTGCTTCTTGGCAATCCTATTGAAATTTGGATATGAATCAAGAAATCAATCATGCACAATGAGCGTGATTCTCAACCTTATTAAGAATAAAAAGATTGATCTTGATGAGGACATTGTTCTTCAGTTTGATACACTTGATGTTGAGAAAAGCGCATTAAGTCCAACAATAAGGATGGAACGAGAACTTGCAACATATGGTGTTGAAACTAGCATAAACTTAAAAGAACTGCAAAAAGTAAAAGATATAATTGTTAAAGTTCAAAGAGAAACGATAAAGATTTTGGCTGAATAATGTCTAAAATTACCCAATAAACTAAGATTAAAGAGTAAAGTTTAAAAATCTTATAGAGCCTCTATGAAAGATTAATTTTATTAAGAGGGGTTGCTCTTCAGATGGTATGGGTAAAGAACAATATGATAAAATTGCAGACGAATATTCTAAAATGCTAAATCCAACTAAGGAGTATGTTCTAATTCCAATGCTTAAAAGACTAGTAAATAACATATCTGGAAAGACCGTTATTGATCTTGGATGCGGAGATGGATTTTTTACAAGACTATTGTCTAGAATGAGGCCTGCCAAGATAGTTGGGGTGGATATATGCAGTCGTACATAATAAAAAAGTCTAAGATTCATGGAAAAGGATTGTTCGCCAATAAGAATTTCAAGCGAGGTGAATTGATTTTTAGTGTTGATATTTCAAAACTGCTGAGAATCAAACCAGATGCTAAACTCTCTGAAGAAGAGGAATTTTATGTTGATTATGCAGGGCGTGGAAAATATGTTGTAGGTACTCATCCTTATGTTTGCATAAACCACTCTTGTGATCCAAATGTTTTTATCAAACACGAAACCATTGCAAGAAGTAAATTTTACGCCATGAGAGATGTTAAGAAAGGCGAACAATTTACTTATGATTATGGCGTTAATGCAATGGATCAAATTGATAAAGAATTATGGAAAACAAAATGCAAGTGTGGTTCAAAAAATTGTAGAGGAATATTATCAACATGTTTTTTAAAACAACCGCTTGAAATTCAAAGAAAATATTACAAATATCTCCCTCCTTCGCTGAAAAGAAAATATAAAAATAAATTTACAAAGTTACGGGGGCAAAAATAAAATTGAATATAATCGCCGTTATCAGCCCCGAAAGAAGTGAGAGCCCCGCAGGGCGTGGTGCGACTAAAAGGAGCAAGTAGCGATGGCACTATTTTTTGGATGGGCGAAGGCACATGTTATTTTATAGAATGGATTTCTTTTTCGTGTTTCTTTACAAATTTCCAAGATTTTTTCATAAAATCAGCAAAAGAACTTCTTTTATTGTAAATCTCCTGAAGATGCTCCAATAAAGGTTTCCTTTCAATTTGCTTGAATTTCCATTCATTATATACGGATGGTTCGTGCTTGAAAATATCCTGAATTCGGTTATCGTTTAATACTGACAAGGGAACCATCTCACTTAATTTCCATACCAAATGAGGGTTTTCGAATTCTTCCTTGCGGTATTTTGGAAAGATTTCCTTCCACTTTTCAAACCAAATAAAGTGAAGTATTTCGTGTAGAGCAACAACCTTCATTTTATCTGGAGAAAATCTCCAATATAAATCGAAAGCTCGTTTTTCGAGAAATCTTGGACAAATAGGATTTAAAGAAATCCAAGCCTTTATTTCTTTACAATCTGCAGGCCATTCTTTTTCAACAACTTTAGACAAGGCAATTAGAAGTTCTTCTCCATTTTTATCCCATTCTTTCTGAAAGTCTTTAGAAATCTTTGTTAGTTCACCTATCCTTGAATCATAGATATTCCTAAAAAAATCCTCGCTTAATCTCTTAGTTTCTTCAGAAGTATGAATTTTACCCATTAATTTACCAAATTCGGGATATTCTTTTGCATAAACACCACTCCAATCAAAGCCATTTCCAGAATGAAGAAGAAAACTATTAATCATTTTAATCATTCCATCAAAATTTATTACCCCAAATTTTAATTTAGGAACCATAAATGACTAATTCTAAGTTTATTTATTAATGTTTGTTTTAGCAGACCTCAAGGACGGCGAATTATAATAATACGCGAGAATGGCTAGTCATATTTTGTATATAATCAGTAAAGTTTAAAAGATAAGATAAATTCTATAGTGTCATGAAGAACGACAAGTTTTTAGCTGATTTTAATGCGTTTATGCAGAACAAAGGCTTTGTCTACGGTCCTTTTCCAGAGATATATAACGGAGTTGCTGGATTCTATGCTTATGGTCCTTTAGGAAAATTACTAAAAAACAAAGTTGAAAATTCTGTAAGAAGTTTATTTTTCAGCAACGGCTTCAGAGAACTAGAATGCCCTACTGTTGTTCCGGATGTTGTATGGGAAGCTTCTGGACATTTACACACTTTCAAAGACAAGATTGTTGAATGCTCAAAGTGCAAGTCTGTTTTCAGGGCAGATAAATTGATTGAAGAATCAAAAGATGCTGACACTGCTTCAATGAAAGACAAAGAAATGATTGAATTCATAAAGAAAAACAAGATTAAATGCCCTAACTGCAAAAATGACTTCAAGGATGAAGTAAAAACTTTCAGCTTGATGATGAAGACGGAAGTTGCAGGCAAGCCTTTCTCATTAAGACCTGAAACAGCTACAGTAACTTATCTTCCTTTCAAAAGATTAAATGATTTTTTCAGGAAATTACCTTTTGCAGTATTCCAAATTGGAAAAGCCTACAGAAACGAGATAAGTCCAAGACAACATCTATTAAGATGCAGGGAATTTACTCAAGCTGAAGCGCAAATATTTGTTGATCCTAAGGAAAAAAACAACTGGGAAAAATATGAAACAATAAAAAAAGACAAATTGCCATTGTATACTGGCCATCACCAAGATAAAAAATTGAAAGTTGAAGATATTTCTTTGGAAGATGCCTTGAAACATAAACACTTAAAATCAAAAGCTTATGCTTGGTGCTTGCATCTAGCTTACACTCAATTTTTGAACATGGGAATTCCTAAGGAAAGGATAAGGATAAGGCAGCATCTAGAGAATGAAAGAGCTTTCTACGCAGACGATGCATGGGATATTGAAATTAACTTAAACAGCTTTGGCTGGACTGAATGCTGTGGAGTACATGATAGGACTGACTATGACTTGAAGAAGCACATGGAGTTCTCAAAACAAAGTCTTGAAGCAAATAGAGAAAATGGCGAGAAATATATTCCGCATATTTTGGAGATTGCTTTTGGAACTGACAGGCCAATGTTTGCTTTAATGGACATTTTTTACGACAAGAAAGACGAGAAAGAAGGAAAAACCATATTTAAAATTCCTTACCATATTGCTCCTGTAGATGTTGCTGTTTTTCCGTTGATGAAGAAAGACAAACTGCCAAAATTCGCTGAGAAAGTGAAAGCAATTCTTGAAAATGAGTTTGTCGTTGACTATGACGAATCTGGAAGCATCGGAAAAAGGTACTTAAGGGCAGCAGAAGCTGGGACTCCTTACTGCATCACAATTGATTATGACAGTTTGAAGAATAATGACTGTACATTGAGAGATAGAGATACAAGTCGGCAAATAAGAGTAAAGGTTAAAGAGCTGAAAGAAGTTCTAGAAAAATTAATGAATAAAGAGCTTGCATTTGAGAAAGCTGGTAAGATTGTAAAGTAAAGTTTCAGAGTGTTCTCAAAGGGATTTTATTATTGATGTATCTACCCATCTTTTGATAGAATTCTTTTAAAATCTCTCCAATTGCTGCTATAGCTTGCATCCAATTTCTAGGCTCTCCCCATGGATCTGGGTGCTTGATAAAACATAAGTCATAACGCCCTTTTTTATAATTGTTTGTCTCAAAAAACTTGTTGTAAACCTTGATATTTTTTGGCAGCTTTCCAGAAACCTTACTCCGACCATAAGCATCTATATGTTTCAATTTCTTCCAACCAGTAGGCAAGTCGTCTAAAGTTTCAAAAGCTAAAACAAGGCACCTCATAAAGATTATGTGCTGAAAAGAGGTTATAAATATTTTGCTTTTAGTTAAACTTTTAAACCCTTTAAAATAATTAATTCTAAATGGGCACGTAGTTCAGCCTGGTAGAGATACTAAATATCGCCAAAAACGGGCGCATGGCATGCGTCAGGCCAGGGGTTCAAAACAACTATAAAAAGTTGGGAAAATCCCCTCGTGTCCATTTTTCATTTCTAAAAAAAATCCGAAAAATAGAGTCTGAAGTGCACCTTTTTCCATGATTACTGCAAATCTTTTAATACAAATGTAAAGATTTCAAGTTTTCTTAGCAAAGGCATATTAAAGAAAGACTCATAATTTTGCGAAAGGTTTAAATAAGTAGTATATCCTATAGTACTACATGGAGTACACTAATGATTATACGTTCGGTAATCTTGAAGAAGCGAGTAGAAGAGAAAATATTCAGAAAACACAGAACCTCCAGAAAAGAAGTAGTAGATGCCTTGCTTGGATTTGAAATAAAATTTTTCAAGATAAAAGAAGCAATTTACATGGCAATAGCCAAAAACATAGGATATCTTACGATAATATTCAACTACAACAAAGGAAAAGCAATTGTCAAAACAGCGTATAAGTCTTCAGAATGGCAGAAAAGGCTTTATAATAGGAAATAAAATGGAGAAAAAATACAAAGTAAAAGGACATGGAATTTTCGAGAGAATTGATTTTAAAGTAGACAAGAAAGCATTTGAAAGACGCATTGAATGCTGTGGAAAATTAACCCGAAGGGTATTTAGAAAAGAAAACTACAAAGGGCTGGTTTTTAGCTATGATGTCTGGAAGTGCAACAAGTGCGATGAAGAATATCTTGACAACAAACAAGCAGAAAGGCTAGAGAAATTATGGACTATACAGAAGATTATTGATGATAGCCTAATTACTATGGAAAGAACTGTAAATTTTGATGGCAAAGCTTATTTCTTTAGATTTCCAAAAGAGATTACGAAGGATTGGGGCAAAAATAAGATAGCTGAGATAAAACTTATTAATCCTTCGACTTTTTTAGTAGAAGTAAAGAGAAGATAATTCGATGCTTTTTTAAATATCGTAATTTTGATCTGATTTAAGGGCCTGTAGTCGAACCCGGTTAAGACGACGGCTTCGCAAGTCGTAAACTGCGCGTTCAAATCGCGCCAGGTCCATTAATTTAAGTTAAAAAGTTTTTTATAGTCATAAATAAGTCTAAACTATATGGAAGGATGTATATTCTGCAGGATAGCAAAAGGCGAGATACCTTGTAACAAGATTTACGAAGACAATGACGTAATTGCATTTCTAGACATAAATCCCATAAATGAAGGACACACATTAGTTGTCCCTAAAAAGCACTGCGACAAGTTCAGCGAGACAGACGATGAAGAGCTTGGAATTCTAATAAAAGCAGTAAAGAAAATAGCAAACACGATAAAAAAAGCTATAAGCGCTGACGGATACAACATTGGAGTCAACAACGAAAGGCTGGCAGGGCAGCTTGTTTATCATGTGCACGTCCATATAATACCCAGATTTAGTGGAGATGGGCTAGAGCACTGGAAAGGAAAAAAAGTTTCAAGTGCTGAATTAAAACAAACAAGCGAAGAGATAAGAAAAGCTTTCTAATTTCTTTATTACATAGTTTAAACCAAGATTTATAAATGGAAATTTACTAAAATTTATCATATGAAAAGGAAAAAGAAGGTAAAATCTAAAGTTCTTAAATCCCATAAAAAGATAAGAATCAAAAAAGAAGTAAGAAAAAAAGATGGTGAATATCTTGGCGAATTTGTCTATGGCGCAATTGATGGAACTGTTACAACCTTTGCTGTTGTTGCAGGTGCTACTGGAGCTTCACTATCGCCTTTAGTTGTAATAATTCTTGGATTTGCAAACTTGATAGCAGACGGATTTTCAATGGCATGCGGAAATTTCTTGAGCGAAATAGCTAGAAAAGACTATATCGCTAGAGAAAGGAAAAATGAAGAGCTGGAAGTAAAGTACATACCAGAAAGCGAAAGAGATGAAGTAAGAGCAATATTCAGGAAAAAAGGCTTCAAAGGAAAATTATTAGAAAAAGTTGTGAAAATCATAACTGCAAGGAAAAAAATATGGGTTGACACAATGATGACTGATGAGCTAGGATTGATTAAAGATGGAAAAAATCCATGGAAGACAGCAAGAATAACATACTTAAGCTTTGTATTGATAGGATTGATTCCGTTATTGTCCTATGTCCTGTCTTATTTTATACCTTACTTCCAGGAAAAGACATTTGAAACTGCAGTTGCAATGACATTAATTTCGTTGTCAATAATAGGCATAATAAAGATGGAGATTACAAAGAAAAACTTGTTTACTTCTGTTTTTGAAACTGTATTCATAGGCGGGGCTGCAGCAACCATAGCCTATTATGTTGGATATTTATTGAAATTAATTGTTGGCATGTGACTAAACTTTTAAGTGGTTGCAAAAGAAAGGTTTAAATAACATAACTTGCTTAAAAAATTGATGCTTATTGAATTGAAGAAGGGTGATATTCTTAATCTCGAAGGCAAAATCCTGATTTATGTTGAAACTCTACACAAGGGAAGAAAAAGTCTTCCTGGATTCAAGGCAGTATATGTAAGCGAAGGAGTAAAAGAACAAGAAGAATTTTTTAATGGATATCATCAAAAAGTAAAAAGAAGATTTAAAACAAAAAGAGATTCAGACTTCGGAAAAAGAGTAAGCGATCAAATAGAATATGAAAATTATGATAAGACTATCAACGCCCAAATTTTAATAACAAGACTTCTAAAAGAAGAAGACATACCGACAATTTCTGGCGATGTTGCTTATGCAGGAATATATGAAAGGGGATTAATATTGCCTGTTTTATCACGTCTTGGGATGAGTTATATAGCAAGGTATTCTAGTCAAATAAAAGCCAAATATGCAAAATTTACGGTTGAGGAAGACGAGTTTGAAGGGCAAAAAGTCCATATTGCATTGCCAGGATTAGCAACTAAATTAAGTTATGCAATGGAAAAAGGAGCTGGAAAAGACCAAGTCATTAATATTGTAAATCAATTTGGTAGGCTTTGCGAGGGCAAAAAATCATTAAAAAAAGAGATTGATGAACTTGTTGAACTCATAACAAAAGGCAACTTTCTTAACAACCACTTGACTTATTTAACAGAAGCTACTTATTTAACAAAGCCAGCTAGATAGAAAGCCTTTTAAAAGCTCTGACTTTTAATTGTTTTTATGTCTCGGTCGTCTAGCCCGGCTAGGACCGCGCTCTCATAAGGCGCTGACCGTCAGTTCAAATCTGATCCGAGACATTCATTTTTTAAACAAATTAATATTCAATGTACCCTTAAGCAGGTTTTTTCTTTGATTCAAAGTTGTTTTAGGAGGACAAAAACCAAATCTTTTCCAAATTTTATACTTAGTTAAATGTTTTTCATTATTAAATCCAATTTCATTAATAAAACTAGTTAATTTTTCTATTCCAGATAAACATAAACCGTATTTTAAATAAGTTTTATTTGTTCTTTTATCAAAACTTATAACTTTACAATAAGAAGTAATTAGATTAAATGTTAGCAATGCTTCTTTTATTTCATTAATTAGACTTTTATCTTTCAAAGATAAATAAATATTAGGATAATCATGAAGTCTATCATTTTTACTTTTGAACATCAAAGAGCCATCGGTATCAAATATACCCCTTAGAAAGGTAGCTAATAAATTTCTTTTTGCTTTAATCCAAGTAGGAATCTTCATATTTTCTTTTGGACTTAAAGGCATTCCTATAGCCAACTTAAAATTTATCAATTCTTTACTGTTATAACAAAGTCTAAACTCGTTTCCATGTAAAGTCTTGTAACCATTAGATAAATTGTATAAACTTTTCATTAAGGATTCTACGTATTGCGAGTAGGGTTTATCTTCTATAGCATGGGCAGAATAAGAATATTCATAATGGATTCCCCATTTGTTTTTCTTGATATCCATATAGCCATCGCCTAAATGAATCCCACATTCTTCTGCTAGCATTTCAGACTTATCTGGATAAGAAATTTTATTGGTCATAATAGTTAAAGAATTATTTTATTTATAAACTTTAACAAGGTGTTTGTCTTGTTTCCGTAAGATTTTCGGCGTCAATAACTTTATAAATTTAGAATTACAAACAGATTATATGAATTTAAACCAATGGTGTGTGAAACAGGAAAAGATTGGCAATAATCTAGCAAAAGAGTACTTCAACATGGAAGTTGGATTAAAATTCAGTAAAGCAAATATAGCCAAACTTGAGAAAAAGAACATAAAGCAGAACGAATATTTCTTGAAAAACTTTGAAAAGCCAGTTGAACTATATTGGGCCTCAGTTGGAGAAGTTGCAGGATCTAAAACCTACAAACTATCATTGAGACTAAAGGAAGAAAGGAACAAAAAAATAAGCAACAAAAAGCACAAAGTAAACTGGAGCACATGGAGACAGTGGAGCTTTAAAGCTAACGACAAGGAAAGAAAAGAAGTTTTTGATGATTTCATAAAAAAAACTCCTTTAATTTCCAGATTAATCAAGGACAAGTTTGACAAAGCAACAAAAATATATTCACAATATGAGCTAAATCCATTGCAGACTTACTTGGACGAACATAGAATAAGTCTGAACAAATTAATTTCTGTCATAAAAGATCTAAAAGACAATACAAAAGCTAATTTTTTAAGACAATGGAAGAAATACAGTTATGAAATACTTGGAAGAGAACAGCAATATTATGATGACATGTACTTCATGAGAAACTTCATATTCGCAAAGATAAAATTGAAGAACCTAGATTCATTAAAAATTGTAAAAAATACAATTGAAGGCATGGGCTTTGATTTTAACATGATAAAAGTTGATGATGCTAATAGGAAAGGAAAATATCCAAGCCCTTTCTGTTCTGGTGTAAAAATTCCAGACGATGTAAGAGTAAGCTTCAAGGCTGAAAATCCTATAAATGATCTAAATTCCATACATCATGAGTTTGGGCATGCAATACACTTCATCTCAATTGACAAAAAACTGCCTTATTGGAGCAAATACATAATAAGCAATGGCTTATGCGAAACATTCTCAACATTCTTGGAAGACTTCATACAGGACAAGACTTATTTGATGGAAGAAGCAAAAATAGATGAAGAAACTTCAGAAGAAATAGTTGCGAGATTAAGCTTCATAAGAGACTATGCGACAGTTTTTTACTGCGCAAATTCCCTTTTCAGGATAGACTACTGGAGAAAAAATCTAAATTTTGAAGACTGCAACAAATATTATGCAGACAAAATAAAAGAATGCATGAACATTGAAATACCAGGAGCTTACTGGCAATTGCATCATATACTTCCTGAAAGCCTTATGTATGTTCCTTCTTATCTATTAGCAATGAAAAGAGCAGATGAGTTAAGAAATAAGATGAAAAAAGAGTATGGAAATGTTTTTTGGAGAAACAAAGAAGCTGGAAGATACTTGAAATCAGTCATGAAGCCAGGAAGCAAGTCAGAACTGGGAATTTTTTCTAATTTAGGCAATGCCTTTAATTAACAAGCCAGAAATAACATAAGCTATGTAAATCAAAACCAGGGCTATTGCCTTATTTTTTGTTATGACATGGCCATTCTCAATAAAGGACATAACAAAGAACAAAGTTATCAACATGAAAATTCCTATGATAAATACCAACAAGAATTTCAATTGAACAGGACTTATCAAAGCTACAATTCCTATCATCAAAGTAGCATCTACAATAACATTTCCTAACAAATCTCCTAAGGCCAAATCAGAATGACCATCCTTCAATGATTTTATTGAAAAAGCCAATTCTGGAAGGCAAGTTCCTAAAGCAACTAAAATAGCGCCTATCAAAAATGGAGGTACTAAAAAATCAATTGCCAATAAACTTGCATACTTGACAACATAAGTTGAGCTTATCATCAATACTGCTATTGCAATCATGAATATTGCTGAGTTAATCATGAAATCTTTTCTTGTTGCATCAAATTTTCTTGGTATATGAATCCTATTTTTCAACAAATGATAAAGGAAAAGCAAGCCAGATGCGATCAAAATGAAGCCGTCTAATCTTGATAATTGTCCGTCCAAGGCAAGCAGTATGGGGAAGATGCTCAATGTGATGAAGAAAAAATCATATCTCATAACTTTTTGAGAAACCTTAATATTACCGCCAACAAGAACTATCAAACCTAAAATCAAACTTAAATCTGCCATGTTGCTTCCTAACAAAGTTCCAATTCCAATCCTTGCATCTCCTTTTAAAGCAGAGGCAATGCCTACAAAAGTCTCTGGAAAAGAAGAAACTATGCCCAAAATTACAAAAGATATTAAAAATTCATTTATATGAAGAGCGTAAGCAATTTTTGCAATTTTGGGCATAGTTTCTTTTGCACCTTGCACTAAAAACAAGCAGGAAACTATGAACCAGATTATATCTTCCCAAATCAATAAGCATACACCTCTTTAAGAAAAACTAGACAAATTAGCTATTTAAACTTTATTGCTTCCTTGCAATGCCTATTTCTATTGTTGAGACTCTTACTTTCTTTCCTTCATTGTTTTCAAACTCTTCGCTGTCTATCTTAATGTCTTTTACAGCAACCTGTCCTTCCAAGAATCTCTTTGTTGCAACTTCAGATATGTCAACTGCTCTTGAGATAAATTTCCCCCTAGCCTTTACTGTAACTTCACTTGCGCCTTGTGTAGTAAACTGCATAACGACTCCCGTTACATAAATCAGGCCGCCAAGATTTAACTTACTGCGGATTCATGAATGGTTTACTACCTACAAACACAATGTGTGAGTCTTCTCCTGTCCTCTCTGTCATTTTAACCCCCTTACTGTTGTTTATAGTATTAGGTTATATGGCTTTAAAGTATTTAAGATTTACGAATTTAGAAACTATTTGGTCATGTAAAACTTCTTCTTTTCAATTGAAAAACGCTCTATAGCATATCTAAGCATAGTTCGAGGCATTATCTTATAATGCTTTTTTAAAAAAGATTCCTCAACATCCTGATTTCTTTTTCCCACTTCTCTTAACATCCATCCTACTGCTTTATGAATCAAGTCGTGATTGTCATTCAAAAGCACTTCAGATATCTTTAAGGTGTCTTCAAACTTGTTGTTTTTAATAAAATAAAAAGTTGAAATTATTGCCATCCTTCTTTCCCATAAATTAGAAGATTCTGCATACTTATATAAAATTGATTTGTCCTTATCAAAAAGCCACACGCCCAATATTTTATCTACAATGCAGTCAATCAAATCCCAGTTGTTCCCAGCATAATGATGCTTAATATAAAAATTAACTATTTCCTTTTTATCTTTTTCTAAAGCTTCTTCAAATTTATAAACTAAAACTAATAATGCAGCCATTCTATCTTCATGAATTTTTGATTCTAAAACTGGAATTAAATCATTTAAATCTATTGAAATAAAATTTTTAGCTACTTTTCTTGTATTTGGAACCATAACCCCGATAAAAATGTCTCCTTCAGCATATTCTCCTTTGCCAGTTTTAAAAAAATTCTGATAAATGGCTACTTTTTCTGGTTGAGCATGCTTCCTTAATTCTTTTTGTAATTTGCTTAGCATTTTTCAAGGATGTAGATAAATCTTTCAACATGGCTTAGCTTGTGATAGTAAGGGATAGGTATTTTAATTGAATCTAAAGGTGAATAAACTTTAAATCCTGAATTTAGCAATATCCTGTCAATGTTCAACGAGACTTTTTGCTTGATTTTTGTCTTGAATCTTGGGAAGATGAAGACTACTTTGTTTCTTACAACTTTGTGAATCTCTTTTAAGACAGCAGTATAAAGATTTTCTAGCTGAGCTTTAAGCTTGACTGCAAAGTCATATGGAACATTTTCCTTGAAGTATGGACCTAGATAAGGTTCAGTAACGACAGAGTCAACTTTTTTCACATAATAAGCTAATTTTCTTGCATCTCCAGGCATCAATTTCCAGTTTTCAAAGTATTTTTTTCCAAGCCATTCAAGATTTTTTTCAGCCTGGTCTAAAGTTCTCTTGTCATTGTCAATGCCTATTGTGTTGATTCCTTGAAGAGCAGCTTCTTGCATTATTGAAGCTGTGCCGCAGAATGGATCAAGCATTGTTTGACCTTCCTTCAACTGGCCCAAGTTAATCAAAATCTTAGCCAATCTTAAAGAAATGACTTGTGCTGCATCAAAATACGGCCTTTTTTCATCTCTTGCTTTGTATTCTTTAGGATTAAAGACAGCCAAGACTTTTGCAACCTTGTTCTTGAACAAAATAAGCTCCAAATCAATGTTTGAAGAGCGAGAAGGCTTTCTTTCCAAATTTTTCCTTGTTATGGCCTTTAATTTTTCCTTCTTGAAGTAGGATTTTAGCTCTGATTCAACTGAAGAAACAAATTCTTCATCAGCACCAAAAATGTTCAAAGAATAGACTATCTTGTTTTTATCACCCATATAGAGATTATTAAGGTTATCAACAACTTCACCCATCTTTATAGTTCCTGCCAAAGAGCTTGAAATTTTGGAAATATCTAAGGTAGACAAGGAGAATAAAGCATAATGCTCATTATGGTCTTTTATAGTGAAGTTTATGCCGCGAGCCTTAAGATAAGAAACTATCTCGAGCAAGCTTAATTCTGTATCTCGACCTAAAATAAATATGTAATCTTTCATAGAAATAAGCAATAAAAATAGGGTTTATAAGTATTTAGTTGCAGGAAGCTTTTTTCTCTTTCAAAGCTATATCTAAGTTTTCAATCATCTTCCTTAGTTCTGGAAGTTGGTCGCCTAAAGCGTTAATTTTTGCCTCATCTTCAGGATTAGGATTTTTGTCAAGAGCCCTTACACCTTTCAAGAACTCGCTTTCAGTTTCCTTCAATTGAACTTTCAAGCCTTCCAACTCTTTTTCAAGAGCAGAAACAGCTACGTTGCAGTCATTGCTTGCCAACTCTTCATCAGATAAAACTGTGCTGCCTGTAAGTGGCGCTGAACCAGAATTTTGAGTTGTTTTTGCAGAGCATGCACTTAAAAGAAATACTGAAATTAACAGCAAGGCAAAAATCTTTATTTTCATCTTGAATTTTGTAATGCACTACACCTTTATAAATCTTTACTTTGAAAACCTACTACTATTATCTTTAAATCTTCCTGAACAAAATGCCCTTGTAAGTTGAATTCAAGCTTTCTCTTGCCTTTTTTGCCAATTCACCTTTAGACAAAAACAAAACTGGAAGTTTTTTTATATTTCCTTGATTCAATGCCAAACTCAAATCTATTTCTGAGACTTTTTTCTTGTTCTTTGCAAGCAACAGATAAGTTAGTTTTCCTAGCTCAGAGTTAAAAGAAACAATCATCTCAGATTCCTTGTTCTTCTTTACATCAAGCTTGTTTACAATCATAATATTGTTTTTCCTCAGATAATTTTCTACTTCTTCTAAGAATTCATCAGTCAAAGTTCTTTTTCTTGCAGCTTTTGGCTTTTCTTCAGCTAATTTTACCTGCAATGGACTTATTTCCTGTTGCTTAACATCTTCTTTCTTGATTTCAACATGAGTTTTTAATTCTTCTTTGCCTAAATACTTAGATCTTAAAATTGAATCTGCTTCTTCGTTTGAAGTCAGGTGCCATTTCCAGAATTGCTCAACTCCTTTTCCTACATCTGCCATGACTGGAATGGAAAAATCCTTTATTGAACGGAGAGCAACCCTTATTGAAGGCTCTAATTCAGAATCTTTTAAAATTTTGTTTGTTTTCAATAAATTATAGGCTTCTTTTTCCTTTTCTGGCAAGCTTTTATACAGAATTTCTAATTTAGATTCCTGACCATTTATATAATAGACTGGAGAGCCACCTATTTTTGCGCTGCTTATTTTAACGAGCTTGTTAGCTACCAACTCTGAAAGCATTGCTCCTGAAAAAAATGTATCTATTTTGAGTTCTCTAGAAATTTGAACTGGTAGAACCGGACCATTGCTCCTTACAAAGTCCATTATCTTGTCTCTGTTCTCAATCATAATCTAGAACTACGCTAATTTATATTTAAGTTTTGCCATTTAAGACAAACTGCCTGAAAAGCTTTATAAAGAAAGTTGGTCTTTTTAGATTATGCTAAAAGAGCATATTGACAGCTATTATCAGAAAAAGAATGTTGAAAGAGACAGGAAAGGATTCTATGCAACTGATGCTGGACAATGCCCGAGAAGAATATATTTTTCTTTCAAAAAATATCCTAAAAAAGAAACTGAGCCAAGAATATTGAGAATAATGCACAATGGAGACTTTGTCCATACAAGATTAGGAGAAGCATTAACAAAAGAGGGTATAATAAGAGACTTGAAAGATATTGAAGTTGTTATTCCAGAAAATGATTTAATAAGAGGGAGAGCAGATGCGATAGTTGAAATTGAAAATGAGAAAGTTGTTGTTGATTTTAAAAGCGTGAATGGAACCAAGTTTAGAATGTTGAATAAACCTGATGCAGACCATATCAAGCAAGTAACATTATACATGCATTTTTTCAAAATAAAAAAAGGATTAATCGTATATGAATGCAAAAATACCCAGGATATAAAAGAATTTGAAATAGAGTATGATGAAAAAAGTGCAAATGAATTATTGGAATTTTTTAGAATACTAAAATATCAGATTGAAAATAATCAAATACCTGATGTTCCTGACTGGGTTGAGAAGTGGAGATGTGACTATTGCCCATATTTAGAAGAATGTAAAAAAATTGGTAATCCTTATTATTAAGGTCTTGTCCAAGCTATAGAGTAATAAGTGACATCTAACTCATCATCTACAATTCCAATTAAAAGATTTTTTCTTGTTGAGTGTGCAACCCTGTTTTTTGCTGAAAATTCATACCAAGTTAGTTCATTTCCTTCATGAACAGGATAGACAACCCACTTTGCATGGTCTTCACCTGGCTTTATTCCCTTGCTGTAGACTCTGAAATCTGCTCCAAACTTCAAGGCAGTTTTAACAATGTAGCCTCTGCTTCTTAAATCCTTGAAGACAGTGTATCTTACCAACAAATTAGGTTCTACTTTTCTTATTTTATTGAACAACTTATCAAAATCCAATAGTTTTTTTCCAGAATATACTAACATCTTTTCTTTTTCAACTAAGTAAAGGGCCTCGACAAAAGAATATACTAGCTTGTTTCCTTTCAATTCTCCAAATCTTGAAGCGTCATATGATGAACGAGCAGCAGGAGTGTCTTTTGAGAAAATAGAACTATCTAGCAGAAATGCTTCTATCTTTTCTGTAGAAGGAGTATCGCTTTCGACATAATTAATCGGCGAAGCTCCCTGCTTCTTTGATGACATAACTAAAATCAAAGGAAAGGTATTTAAAAGCCTTTCTCTAAAAAGAGAATATGAAAGTTACATTTTTAGGTACGTCATGCATGATGCCGACAAAGGAAAGGAACCATCCAGGATTTTTGCTTAGCTACAAGAATGAAAATATACTAGTTGACTGCGGGGAAAACATCCAGAGGCAGATAAAAGTAGCTGGGATGAGCCCGACTAAAATAACAAAGATATTATTGTCGCATTGGCATGGAGATCATGTATTTGGGCTGCCAGGATTATTACAAAGCCTGATAGGACACCAATACCATGGAGTTCTAGAAATTTATGGGCCCAAAGGAACTAAAAGAAATTTTGGAAAGATGGTAGAAGCTTTTCCTTTAAGGGGAGATTTATTAAAAATAAAAATAACTGAAGTAAACCAAGGAAAATTCTTTGAAAACAATGATTTTTACATTGAAGCTGCAAAAATGCAGCATGGAATTGAATGTCTGGCTTATGCCTTCAAGGAAAAAGACAGAAGAAGAATCAATATTGATAAATTAAAAAAATTTGGAATTAAAGAAGGTCCTATTGTTGGCGATTTGCAAAAAGGCAAGGATATAAAATTCAACGGAAAGAAGATTAAAGCTAAAGAGGTAACTTATACAGTTCCAGGAAAGAAAATTGTATTTGTTTTAGATACTTATATCAACGACAACTGCTACAAAATTGCTAAAGATGCAGACTTATTAATTTCAGAGTGCACTTATATGGCAGATGATAAGGAAAAAGCAAAGGAAAAAAAGCACTTGACTACAATAATGGCAGCAGGAATAGCAAAAAAAGCAAAAGCAAAGAGGCTGATATTAACACATTTCTCTCAAAGATATAAGGATGCAAAGCCTATGGAAAATGAAGCAAGAAAAATATTCAAGAACGTACAGGCTGCAGAAGACTTCCTAGAAGTCACTATCTAATTACCATAAATCTATTTAAATTACGTTCTTTTAGCTTTTTAACATGGAATGGTACTATTTAGTAACTTTAGCTGCTTTTTTCATATCCTTTGTGCCAATACTAAGAAAAAACATCTTGATTAAAGAACATGCAACAGAGTATGCAACAACACTCTACCTTTTTGTATCGTTAATGTTATTGCCGTCAATTGTAAAAGTTGACTGGAATGCTGGCTGGCTTGTCTGGATTTTGATGTATTTAAAAGCAATATTGCTTACTTTTGCGATAATACTGAGCAACAGAGCTGCAAGGCACATGGAGGTTTCAACAGTTGAGCCTTTGAGGAACTTTTCCGTGATATTTGTATTGATGATGTCTTTTTTATTTTTAGGTGAAAGGATAAATGGAATACAGGGCATTGGAATAATATTAGTGCTGTTAGGTTCATACATAATTGAAGTCAAGAAAACAAGCATGAAGTTTTCTTTGCCTGGAAAAAAGTGGGTGATGTTTTTGATGGGAGCAATGTTTTTAGGCAGCATTTGTAGCGTCATGGACAAAGTAATACTGAAATATACTAGTGTCTATACTTTATTGATTGCACCAACTTTATTTTTGACGATACACCTGCTTTTAATACAATTTTTTGTGTATAAGGGAATGAAAGACATAATGTTTTCAATAAAATTTGCAGGTTTTTCCATCATAGCAATAGCTGCACTAACAATATCATCTGAATTGTTTTATTTATTTGCAGTTGCAACTCCAGTTTCTCTATTGTCCTTGATAATGACTTTAAGAAGACTGAATACTTTGATTTCAACAGTAATTGGTGGAGAACTATTTCATGAACATAATCTTTTTCAGAAGATTACTGCTGCAATAATAATGATAGCTGGAACTTATCTGGTCGTTGTTTAATCACAAGTTTATAGAAATGCTAATAAACTCTTAATCTTTTAAATATTTGATGAAAAAACTATATTTAGCAGGACCTCTTTCAGGATGGCGGGAAGAAGTATTTACAGAACTTAGCCCATTCTTTGACGTTTATGATCCGGTTAGACATTCTAGGCAACATTCACAATCAGAATATGCTCCTGATGACCTCAATGCTGTTAAAAAATGCGAAGTTGTATTAGCTTTTCAGCCAAAAGATAAAAATAATTGTTTGGGAATGGCTGTAGAAGCAACGATGGGTTATTGTAATGGAGCTACAGTAATTTATGTTGACGAAAAAGGGTCTCTAGATCCTATCCTTATAGGAATTTCTAAAAGAGTTTTTTCTGATCTAAAAAAAGCTGTTGAATTTCTGATAAAAATTTCAAAAAGATAGGATAATTATTTCTTAACTTTTTTAGCTACTATCTATTTAGTGATTGTATAAACAAAATTTTTATATAGTATATAATTATTATAACATTATGAATATTAAAATTCCAACTAAGGAAGAACTAGAAAGTTTCAAATATCGTAAAGACTATTGGGGTAGAATTGGAAAAAGAACTTGGATAATAACCGATGCAGTAACACTCAAAACTGTTTTAGACACTTATCCATTTAATAAGGAAGATTTTTTAAGATTTATTGAAAGAGATGGAAATAAAATCGTCTTCGAAGAATTTAATCGGAACCAAACAAGAGCAAAGGGATTTGCAGGACCTAATAAAAAACCCTTGAGTTGGACAATAACTGTTTGCAGAGACATTAAATTTGAAGAACAAGTCTTGACTTTTGCTCATGAAGTAATGCATGCATATTACCGTACAAAATACTGTGGACATTGGCTTAACATCGCTGCAAGAGATGGGATAGAAGATTTAATAGAAGATGAAGCAAAACTTTTTTATAATAAAAATAAACCTTTTCTCGAGAATTTTGTACGAGATATTAGCAGTTACTTATTTCCTTGGCCAGTATAATTTTTTGAAATCTAAAAAACTACTTCTTAACTTTTTTCTTAACCATTTCTTTCAATTTTAATTTCTTTAGAAGCTCTTTGTATCTGTTTCTGATTGTAACTTCTGTGACTCCAGCAATATCTGCAACTTCTCTTTGAGTTCTTTTCTCATTGTTAATCAAAGCTGCAACATAAAGTGAAGCTGCGGCAATTCCTGTTGGCCCTCTTCCTGAAGTCAATTCAGAATTTTCTGCTTGTTCTAAAATATCAACTGCTTTTGACTGAGTTTCTGCATTCAACTTCAAAGCTGAAGCAAATCTTGGAATGTAATCTACTGGATTTGAAGGTAAAATTCTAATTCCTAGCTCTCTTGTGATAAATCTGTAAGTTCTTCCGATTTCTTTCTTGTCAATTCCTGAAGCTTCTGACAATTCATCTAGAGTTCTTGGAACTTCATGCCTTCTGCAAGCAGCGTATAAAGCTCCTGCAACTACAGACTCCATTGATCTTCCTCTTACTAATCCTCTTTGGACTGCTAAAGTGTAAATTCTTGCTGATTCTTCCTCAACAGATTGAGGCAATTTCAAATAAGAAGCAACTCTCTTTAATTCTGCCAAAGCTAATTTAAGATTTCTTTCAATAGCTGTAGAAATTCTGTACTGCCATTTTCTTAACCTGAAAAACTTGTTCTTTCCCTTGCCTTTTAACTGGAATAAGTCTCCTTGACTTCCTACATCTGTTCCCAAACCTCTGTCATATTTTGTATTGTGTAAAAAAATTCCTCCCCTGCCTCCAACAAAGTTTTCGCAATGAGGGACTGAGATATCATAAACAAAGCCATTTGTTGGCTTGACTTTCTTTTTAGAAACAACTCTTAAAAATATGAAAACTATATCTAAACTTTTATTTTTTGAAAGAAAAACTTGATTGCCATTATATATCTCTTCGATTATAGTAGAAGCTGCAACATGAGGTAACTTTGATGGTGCTACAATAAAATCTCCTTCTTTTAATCCTTCAACCATTATAGGCACTATTTCATTGTTTTTTACTGTAAAAACGCTATGACTTCCAGTTACCTTAACTTCCCTATCATTTTCTGTTTTTATCTCATAGACATAATCAGTAGGATGCCTTGAAACTTCTGCTATTTTTCTAAAATCTATCTTGGAGTTTTTATCAAAAGAAACTGCTTCAAATTCTTCAGGTATTGAAACATATTCAACATCTCCTTCTTGCCTTAAATTATCATTATTTTTTCTTATTAATGCATCTACAAATTCGCCTATTTGAACAATTTCTACCTTATCGTCTTTTTTTATTATTAAAGGCTCTGCATAATCGACCGAGTAGCTCATAGGAGCTCCAGTTCTTCTTTTTTTGTCTCCAGAATCAGAATCAAATTCACGCCATTCTTGGCTGAAATCAACCATCTTTTCTTCAATTACTAGACCACAATCTTTACAAATAACTTCTCCACGTTCTTTGTTAATGCCTAGATTTATAGAACCACATTCTGGACATTTTTTTATATAGTTTGGCATTTCGAATCACGAAAATATAGTTTATAGCATGATAATGTTTATAAGTAAGTTGAAGAAGTTATATTTAAATCTTTCTTTTTTACTAGTAAACAAGGCTAGATAAGGCTTTAAAATACCTCTATACCGAACAAGTAAAAGACTACATAGATAAGCTTCAATAGATAAATTTAAATAGAAATTATGTGTATAAATGTGTATGAAAAGGAAAAAAAGAGCAGATTTTACCATAGATCAAGAACTTCTAGAAAGATTTAGAGGGTATTGTAAGCAAAATAACATCAAGATGAGCAATGTTATTGAGAACTTGATAAAAACTACAGTTGGATATGAAGAAAAGGAGCATAAAAAACACATACAGGCTTATACTGGCTAACTTTATTTCAAAATTAAGATATTGCCACGGCCTTTCTTTATCTTACTAAGCTTGCCTTTTGACTCTAATTCAGTTATCAACAAAGACATCTTGGCTTCTGACAATGAAAAGTGCTTTCTCAAGTCTTTTTGATTTATCCTGCCTCCTTCTTTCTTTATTATTTCAAGGACTTTACTTAAATCATCTTTTTCATGAACTGGCTGAGCTTTATTTTGTCTATATTTTTTGTAGAAATGCCTTAAAAAAAGCGAGATAATGAATAAAGCAAAAACTAATGCTATTTTTTTTACAGGATTTGGAAAATCTTTCTCACCGTTTAAATCTTCTAAATTGTCAGGAACAGGGATATCATCAAAATCTAGGTCTTCAGTGTCTTCATCAGGAAATAATATAATATCAAAGTTATAATCACCGTTAGTGTTTATTATTATTCTTTCAGAAGCCAATATATCATCTCCTTTAATATTGGTAACTTCAACTTCATAATCGCCAAAAGGAACTTCAAAAGAGTATTTTCCATCCTGAAGAACAAATTTTTGCTGGGGAATAGAATCTATAGTTACAACTGCATTTTTAACCTTGTTTAGATATAAATCATAGACTGTGCCGTGAATAGAGGCAGCAGTGGCTATAGGCATTGCAATCAAGAATATTAAAAGATAAACTAATTTCACTTAGTCTATAAGACAAAAGAAGTTTAAAAACTTTCCTAAAGCAAAAGGAGCTCAAATAAAGCTTTGTAAAGTTTAAACAGTTCAAATCAGACATTTTTTTAAGTGTTTTGAAAGTATGCTTATAAAGAAAGTTTAATATATTATAAGATAATTAAAACTTAAGGAGGTTTTAAAATGAAAAAGCTAATAGCAATATTGGTAATGGCGCTGTTCTTAATCAGTATAGTACCGTTAACAGTAGCAGAAGAAGGAACTAACTTAGAAGATGACAAAGAAGATGAAGACAACATAAATGAAGTCGAAGATGATAGTAAAACGGCTGAAAGAGATTTAAGAGAAAGTAATAAAGCTGAATTAAAATTAGCAAGAGAGAAGCTAAAAATAGAAAGAGAAGAAGTTAAAGAAGCTAGAAAAGCAGAAATTGACCTATTGAAAGAGTTGAGACCAAAGCTAAAAGTATGCAAAGGCGAAGAGTCTGAAAATTGCAGAAAAGTAAGGGATGATGCAAAGGTAAAAGTCAAAGAAGGTGTTGATGTATCCATAGACAAGATGATTGCGGCGCTTGAAAAAGTTAAGTTAAACATTGAAAACTCTGAAATGAAGGACAAGGAAGCAAGAATTGCAGAGCTAGAAGCAAGAATTGCTAGCTTGAATGAAATTAAAGCCAAGATAACTGAAACAGCAACGCCTAAAGAGATAAAAGAATCAGTAAAAGAATTAAGAAAAAGATGGAACGAGGCAAAAAAGAAGGCTAAAGAATCTTCAGTAAAAAGAGGTCAGCATGGTCTGAACGGAGTACTGCAAAGAATTGAAAAACTGCAGGAAAAATTAGACAAGACAATTGATAGATTGGAAGCAGCAGGCAAAGACATAACTGCAGCAGAAGCAAGTCTTGTCGAATTTGAGTTACACATAGCAAACGCAAAAGCTAAAGCTGAGGAAGCAAAACCTTTCTTGGAAGTAACTTCAGATGATGAAAACTTTGAGACTTCAATAAAGCAAGGGCACGAACTATTGAAAGAAGCTAGAGACGAATTAAAGGAAGCTCATGAATCATTGAAAGAGACTTTAAGACTTATAAAAGCAATAAGTGGTGGAGAGGATGAGCTAGAAGATGGGGATGATGACGAAGAAGAAAACAATGAAATTGAAATAGAAGCAGAGATTGAAGATGGAAAAACCGAGGTAGAAGTCAAGATTGGAAATAATAGGCAGGAATTTACCTTGGAAGTAACTTCTGAAAGCGAAATTATAAATGAAATAAAAACAAGGACCGGCTTGTCAGAAGAGGAAATAAGAGCCAACTTGAAAATAGAGACTGCTGACGAGGACGAAGATGAATCTGGTGATGAAGACGACGATGAAGATGATTCAGATGAAGAGTCTGATAATGAAGGAGATGAAGAAAATGAAAGCAACTAGCATAATAATGCTAATGGCTGTAACAGCTTTGCTAGTGGGGTGCAGTCCCAAACCAATTCAAGAAACTAGTGTTTCACCTACTGCAGAAGCAGATGACATTGGAAATGAAATTGCTAGCGAAGACCTTGATATTGGCGATTTGGACAGCTTAGATCAAGACCTTGAAAGCATAGATGCAGACCTAGAGGAATTCTAGGTTTTCTTTTTTTATTTTCGTTAAGTTTATAAATGTGTAAAACTTTAAAATATAGACATTAAATGATTCAAAAAAAAGGTGGTATGACAACAGAAGGTGTTTTGATTTTCTTATTAATAGGCTTTGTCTTGTTTGGAGCTGTTCTTTCCAATAACGGAGCAAGCGGACAATATTTTTTCTTGAAAAGCCAGTGCAACGATGGCGTGGATAATGATGGCGATGGACTTGTTGATGCTTATGGGCCACCAAGAATGGACAAAACTAGAGATACTGGAGAGCAAGGAGATCCTGGATGCTTAGGTCCTAAAGATAGTTCTGAACATGAAAGCAGTTTGGCATGCGACAATGGATATGACGATGATGGCGATGGACTAATCGACTATCCTGAAGATCCTGGCTGCTCATGGACTACTGACGCTTTTGAAAATGAATGTTATGTTGACAGATATGGTATAGTAGATGATGACTGCGATGATTCATTGGACTAAATAAATTCAAAATGTTGACTAAAAAAAGAGGTAATTTAGACTTAACTAACATTCTTGTAGTTGTTTTGTTTGTATTTATTTTTGTAGGCGCTTATTTCACAGATGAAGATGGCGTTACAGGTTTTGCTGGCAGAACAAAGGCTGCATGCGAGGATAAGGTTGATAACGATGGAGATAATTTTGTTGACTGGAACGGAAGGGGTATAGAACAACCAGATCCTGGATGCGATAGTAAAAAAGATAATTCTGAAAGATCAAGTAGCCTAGTATGCGATGATGGCGTGGATAATGATGGAGATGGCAAGGTTGACTATCCTGCTGATCTTGGATGCATAAGCCCTTCTGACAGCTCTGAAGTTGATCCATTGATATGCGGAGATGGAATAATAACTAATCCAGAAGTATGCGATGGCAGCAATTTAGGCGGAAAAACATGCGCAAACTCTGGTTATAGCGGAGGAACATTAAGCTGCGCTAGCGACTGCAAGTCATTCATAACAACAGGCTGCTACACAAACAGCTGTTCTGATTCTGATGGAGGGATAAAATATCCTACATTAGGAACTGTAACTGGAAGTTCTAATGGAAACTCATTTAGCTACACTGACTCTTGCGCAAGCGTGATATTAACCGAATGGTACTGCGGCGGAACTAATCCGTTATCAACAACATTTAATTGCGCAGGGAATAATACAAATTACACTTCATGTTCTAATGGAGCTTGCAGATAAAGAATAATTAAATTAAAACAGCGAGAATAATTAAATTAAAACAGCGTTAACTGAACCTTCTTGGCCTGGCCTTGAAGTAACTCTGGCATTGCCTTTTTCAGTCTTTATTATAGCGCCTTTAGTGATTATGTTTCTTCTTATGTAGTTTATATTTGAAGCATTTTCAACTATAGTCTCAATTTTTAGCTTGTAGAACTTCTTGTCCTTTGGTGAAAAAACATTTGCAATAGGGGTTGTTAAGAGCCTTGTCTTTTTATGGCCGCCTGTTGTCCTTTCCTGCTTCAATCTTCTTTCTCCTAGTGTTGTCAATGTTGGCAAGCTTCCAAGTTCTCTTAACTTCTTCTTGTAGGCCCTTACTCTTCTGCCTCCAGAAGTATTTCTTCCAACATCTAACTGTGAAATTGCCATGTCTTGAATAGGAAAATGGGGATTTTTAAAGGTTTTGATTTAAGTTTAACTAAAAATAAAATATGGAGTGAACTTTTATAGAAACCTTTATATAGTTCTAATTTATAACATATGTTCTATGATAAAGTCAATTGTTCATAAAAAATACCTTAAGTTATATGAAGAAACTGCTAAAAACAAGATTGCTGAAATTTTATTTAGATATCCTGAAAAAGAATTCAGCCTTAGTGATTTAGCTAAAGAAGCAGGAGTAGCTAAAGCAAACATAGGTAGAATATTAAAAGAATTTCACGAATATGGGCTTATTAGCATTGAAAAATTAAGTAAAATATGGAGAATAAAAGCAAATCAAACAAATTCCTTCTATATAAAAAGCAAAATAGTTTATAACCTTAATTTTATTTATAGGAGTGGGCTGGTTGAGTTTATTGTGGATTATTTTAAAAATCCAAAAGCAGTAATATTATTTGGAAGTTTTAGAAAAGGAGAAGACTTGCATAAATCTGATATAGATATTGCTATTGAATCTGATGAAGTAGATGAGTATAAAACAATGGGGCTTAGAGAACTAGCGGAATTTGAAAAACAAATTGAAAGAAAAATTCAAATACACCTTTTTAATAGAAAAAGTATAGACATTAATGTTTTTAATAACATAGCGAATGGGATATTACTATGGGGTTTTTTAGAGGTAAACAAATGAAAGAAAGTTCTATTAAAGAATGGCTAAAATCAGAAGCAATAAGAAATAGACAGATGGATAAAGAAAAAGTTAAGTCAATGATAAATTCTGCTGAAATAAATGTAGGAGTTATAAAAAACATAAAAATTAATGATCAGACAGCTACCTTAATATTTAGAGAGATGTATGAATCAATTAGGCAATTAGGAGATGCTAAGTGGTATCTTTTGGGTTATGAACCATCAAACCATTGGATAAGCTTAGAAGCATTAAAAGACTTTGATATAAAAGAAAAGTTGAAATTACATTCACTTGAAAGATTTACAAAAATAAGACACGATATTAACTATAGAGGATTTAGAGCAACAATTTCACAGGCTGAAGAAATTCTTGATTTTTGGATAAAATGTGGAGAAGAAATTGTTAATTTGTTAAAAAAAGAAATTTATTAAACTAATTTATACAGAAATAGCAAGATTTAAATAGGCTATTTCAGACTTAACTTTATTCCTTTTTTAGGGGGTATAAACTATGGAATCAGACAGACCATTAGATGCATTAAATGCCGCAAGAGGTAAGAGAGTTCTAGTAGAATTGAAGAATGGAAAGCAGTTTTTAGGAAAATTAAAGGCTTTTGACATTCACATCAATACAGTTTTGGACGATGCTGAAGAGCATGAAAACGGAGCTTTGAAAAGAAAAGTAGGAACTGTATTTTTAAGAGGAGACACAATAATTCTAATTTCACCATCAGACAAGTGATGACTTATGTCAAAAGGAACAGAATCAATGGGTTTGAAGAGGAACAAAGGTGTTCTTCACGTAAGATGCAGGAGATGTGGAAAGAAAGCTTATCATAAGATTCACAAGGTTTGTGCTTCTTGTAATTATGGAAAAAGTTCTAGAATGAGAAAATATAAGTGGCTGAAGAAGCATAACAGCAAGAAAAGACTTAAAGGACTGCATTACAAGTTAAGGAAGATTTCTTAGATTTTAGAAAAATATAAATAGCTGAAAGCTTTAAAAGAATTATGGCAAAAGGAGCTTTAAATTTAAGTGTTGGTCTTACTATAAGAATTGTTGCAGCTTTGATTGTAGTGCTTGCCCTACCTTTTTTAATACTAAACCCTGCAAATCCCATATGGCAAGGGATATTTGCATTTGGAAACTTTTTACTAGTTATAGGAGCAAATGTAAAATGAATGCTGTAGAATTTATACCAACAATTATTGCAAGCTTATCTTTAGCTTTTGCTAGTTTTATGAGAAACAAAAATTGGGCAGTTATAGCATTTGTTGTTTGGCTAGTACTTTTTGTATTAACATTCTTTGTATTTAGATGATTTTTAGTTAAGTTTTTAAACATTGTAAAAGTTGATTAATTCTAAATGCAGGGGTGCCGGAGCGGTCAAACGGGGTAGATTCGTAAAGAAAACGAAATCCAAGCTTAGGCCGTTTTGCGGAAGACACCTACTAGCTTAGTGCTTACCTAGGTTCAAATCCTAGCCCCTGCATCTTTACACCATTTATCTTATTACAAATAAGCGATAGGTGTTTGCCTCTCATTAATCATAAGAGACTTCTGGGCAGAAGAAACTACCCCTGATTTAAGCATGTAGCTTAAACCCCGTTTACTTATATTAAATGCTGCATTTCTATCGGCGTATCTTTATAGTTACAATTTTTACATTCAAACCAGTTACCTTTCCGATTACCCATACCGCCACAGACAGTACAGGTTCTCGAAGTGTATGCTTCATTTACAAAGATAACTGGAACTCCTTTTTCCTTTGCTTTGTAAGTAATGTAATTACATAATTTATAATTAGAGAGGTTACTTATTTTTCTATTAATTTTTCGACCCTTATTTTTATGTAAATATTTTAATTCTCCTAAAACAATTGCAGATTTTAATTTATAAGCCATTTCTACAATTTTTTTAGATAGCTTATGCAAATAAAAATTACTTTTATTTTTTTCTCTATTTATAATTTTACCAATTTGGTTAAAATTCTTACCTTTTCCTAATTTTTTTCTTAAGTAATAGTATTTACCTCTAATTTGCTTTAATTCACTACCTAAAAAGAAAGTTTTTCTTGTCTTTAGGTCAACCATAGTAACTGGGTTCCTTATACCAAGATCTAATCCTAAAATATTTTCAGGAACATAAGTTTTGGGCTCTTCTATTTCAATTACAAAATGAAGATAATACTTATCATTTTTTCTTATCAAATAAGAATCTTTTAATTGATATTTTTCTGGTAAAGGTTGATGAAACTTTAATGGCAACCATATACCTTGACCTTTTCTTTTGCTATTTGGTATTTTTATCCAGTCTTTAGTTAGTTTAGTATTTTTTGTTCTTAACCAATCTTTAATAAATCTAGCTTGTAGAGGCAAGGGATACTCTTTATAGTTTATTGTTTCTTGGTTAAAATATTTATGTTGTTTTTGATAACTTAATAAACTATTATCTAGACCAAAAATCATCCACCATTGATAGTTAAAGTAATCAAAATCTAATAATCTTTTCTTTGTCTTTGTTAGTTCTATAACTGAAGCTTTCACTGTTTTTTGCATGTAACAAGTATAAGTAAAAAGTCTTTATAAAGAATCTTAGCGAGGTTGTCACGTGTCTATATTCTACAGTATATGGTCGTAAAATTTACGGTTTTTATAGGGCATAATATTTATAAACTTGGGTTCTATTAACATATTAATGAAAGCGGGTGACAAGAACTACATCTATAAAGAAGATGGTTTGAAGGTAGTGCACAATCATGCTGCAACAAATAGGACAAAAAGATTATCAACTTTGTTCCTTGTTTTCATTGCAATGCTTTTCTTTGCAACTTCCAGAGGCGGAATAACAGGAGCTGCGGTAGCTGAAACTAATGTTGAATTCACATTCTTTCCAGTAGCAATGGGATTTATTTCTTTAATAGCTGCTTTTTTGGTCTATGCCCTTATAGAAGAGTAAACTTTTGAGAAAATAGTTAAAATGATAGCTAGAAATATGAAGATTAAGCTAGTGTAAATTGATATCCCCCATTTATCTGGCAATGTGTAATTCAAGAACAAGCTTAGGAAAGAGAATACCAAGAAGATTAATATCAGCAAATGGAATGCAAATGGCAATATAAACGATGAAAACTTCTTAATGCCTAGAACAAAAGTATTTTTGAACGCTTCTTTTAGATTATCTTTGTAGATTAGATGGAAAACCAATGAAAAGTAAGTCAAAACTATAAAAACTATTGGAAAAAGGACTAAATTTTTATTGAATTCAAAGGTTGTTACTTCAATATTGCTCCATAAAAAGAACAAAGTCAGGTATAAAATCGAAGTTGCTATAAAACTAAATAAAGATAATCCTAAAAAGTATTTTTTGTAATATTTTATATTATGAATGTTCTTCCAGATTAGAGACTGAAATAAAGAATAAGATAGGAAAAAGAAAATTGGTGTTGCAACATAGGCTAAGATCAATATTTTTACTGCCAATGGAGCTAGCTGGTTTGCTACTTCCTGCAATTGAGCCAGGTTCTCTGCGCTTTCTTCTATTGCAACACCTAACTGTTGTATTTGGGGGGCATAAGTGTTGAACAAATCTAAAAAGGACTTGATTTGGTTCTTTACAAACAACAAAAAGAAGAAATTTATGAAGATGAAAAGAGTTTCCAGAATAAATAAAGTTAAGAATTTCTCTTTGAAAGTTCTAATGGTTTTAGTTAGCATTTAAAGTCCTTTCAGTCTCTCATTAAATGTTTCAAGTTCTTTATTTAGCTCAACAAGTTTATCTCTAGATTTCTGCTGATCAGACCCCCATTCTTCTAGTTTTTTTATTTCTGAATCTTTATCAGGGCTATTACGGCGATTCACTAGTTCTACAACCTTCTTGCTTAATTCAATGTTTTCATCTATTAAAGCGATAATCTTCCAGGTATTATCTATAATTATAGGGACTGCTTTTTTAATAGCTTCTCTTTTGGCGATGTCTTCTTTAATAAGACTTAAGACCAGATCTTCTGCAGATATTTTCCCAGAATTACGAACTTCCTCATTTGAAGCAGATAAAACCCTTATTTTATCTTGATTAGAACTTACTTTGTCAACTAGTAATTTTAATTCAGCAGATATGTCGCAGCTTTCCTGCTTTTCCAAAGGATTTGTTTCAGTAGTGCAAGATTGTTTTGATTCTGTAACCAAAGCATTATATTGATTTACAATTCCACTAAACATCAGCATTAAATTGAGATTAAATAAATAAACGTTTAAGTAAGGATTTTGTGGAGTTTGCTCAATAACAGAAAATGTTTGTTTGGCTCTTGCTTTGTCTGTAGCCGAAGGCTGTTTTTTGGGGATATAAAACTCATTTTTTATTCTGCGCAAATTTCCAAGCAGTTCTTGTTGCTCAGATGCATCAAGGAAACTATAATGGTCATAAAGAAGTTCTCCTTCTCGTCTATTTATAAACTCTGTCAAAGTTTTAAAGTCAAAATGCTGATAATCAGCATCCCCTTTTTCTAGATGGTAAAGATTAGAATAGCCGTTTCTTAGTTCTATTAAAAGCATACTAATCCTTTTTTTCTTTTGTTCTATTAATGAATTAGTAAACTCTTCTGATGAAGGACGATACTTATCCCCGATGGAAGCCCATTTACTCATAAGCAAAGCTTCTTGAGCTGATGATAAACCAGCCCTAGAAGACAATAAGGAAGATTCGAGACTCGTTATTCTAATATTTAATGGGAAGAAATCAGTTGAATAAAATAAATAGTCATTTAATTGCTTAGCTAACTTTAAACGCTCAGCATATTTATTGTCTAATTCTAATAATAAATTTTCAATATCCTGTGGAAGAGCAACATTTTGTTGTGAAGGCTTAGAAATTGAATATTCTGTCAAATCATTGAAATTGAATGAATAGCCAATTTCTGGTAGGTTAAATAAAAGAACATTTAGGTAACCAGTTCCAAATAAACTAAATGAAAACTTTTTAAGCTGATTTTCTGTAGAGGTAATTGTAATGCTGCCATCAGTTTCTATATTGAAATAAAGTTCAACTTTATAATTTGAGTAAGCTTGCAACATTAAAAGCTGAAAAACTATTGGAAGCGTCAGTCCTTGGTAATTATTTGGAAGTCCAAAGCGCATATTTAACTGATTAGCTTCAGGGATATCTAATTTGATAGTTCTTTTTGATAGGGAACCTGCAAGCAGTCTATTCAAGTCGTCAACTGTAAAAGCATTACCCTCCTCTTCAAAAGGATATGCAAATAAATTCTTCATAGGATCATTTAAGTCCTTCAAAGTCTGCTTTTGTGCGTCATTAAAATTAAAGTTAAATGTGGATGCTACAAGATAATTATTATATATCTGGTAGTTATACTTATTTAAAATTAATTCAAGCAAGCTATTCCAGATAATTCTTCTTTTTTCTGACAGTAAATTATTGTTTTCATCATAAAATAAGTATAAAGTGGCTTTTTCCTGAGATAAAATTTCTGCAAGATTGTCTGGCAAAGGTCCTAAAATGCCAAGATAAGAAGACTGAATTGCTGTCAAGTCAACTTTTACTTGCTTTTCTCTTTCTAAATCTATATTGCTTCTTATAATATCTTCTTTTGAAGGGCCTAAAGGTTGTGCATCTTGAGTTTTGCTTATTTCAGTTTCTTTAAACTTATATCCAATCTTAGGATAAACATTTAAAATTGCCAGGTCTCCATTAGCTAAAACTTTATAATTGTAATCAAATTCTGCTTTTAATGATTCTAAATAGTCAATTATATCGCTATTAGATTTCAGTGGATTTTTACTTTTTGACTTGTAAACTATTGAACCGTCAGGCTGAATCTGCATTTCTAGTATTGCATCATTTGCAGCAGAAGATTGCAGAGCTATTCTCTAGCTTTCTAGGAAAGCGCTTACAGGCTGTTTTTTAGCCTCTATTGACATAATCCTAGAATTATCATATTGATAACTAGCATATGCATAACTATTAACGTCAGAAGATGTTAATGAAAGCGTTAAACCATGCTTCTTCAACAAGCTAATTATGTCAGATGTAGTCAAATCTGCAGGAACATTTCCATCAAATTCAATGTAATTATTGTCTATGATTTTTTGTGTCTTCAATTGAATGTCTGCTAAATTAAAGTTCTTTGAAAGCAAAATGCTACCGTCTGCCTGCAGTTTATAAGAAAGAGAATTTTTAGTAGCTAGATCAAACAAATTGTCTAAAGCATTCTGAGGCGTGGCAAATATTAAGGCATTTTCACCAATTAATGAAGCTGTTCTTGACGCCAATCCTGAAGAGGATATTGGATAAAAATCCAAATTATATTCTTCTTTTCCATATAAAATAACATTATTTATAAAACTTGAGACTGTTGACTGATCCTGGTTAAAATAGTATAAAGATGGAAAGTTAACATTAGCACTATTTTTGCCTGCTTTCTTAAATAAGTTTTCATCAACTTTAAATATTATTTGAATTGGATTTCCCTGAGTGCCTAAATTATAAGAGAAATAATTAAACTTACCAATTGCAGTTGAAACATAATCTTTTTTGCTGTTTGTCTGATCTTTTTTAACAATAGTATTTTGTATTTTACCTATAGATTCAAGCTGTTTTGCATTTAAAGCTTTGTTAAAGTTTGAGAAAATAAATTCTTTCTGCAATGAAGTTGAGATACTTGAAAAATCTGGCCAGAAAACATTAGTAAAACCTGCAGTTTTAGGATCGTCAATAACAAAAGCGTCTTTTGAAGCCAAGGCAGATGCTGCCTGATCGCTTAAAGTGCCAAAAATTCCTTTGAAATTATTTTTTATGACATCTGCAGATATCTTGTAATTTGATGAGGCAATTGGCTTTGGAGAAGAAGAATCATATTTTTGCGAGTTTTCATCAACTTCTTTCTTATTAAAAGTAAATCTTAACCTTAGTGAAATGCGTTTTAAGTCTGAAGGAGTATTTTTAAGCAGAGAAACATCCCCCTCGTCATTTGTAAAGTAGAAAAAATGATCAATATATGTACTAGCTTTGACTAAAGAAACGTCACCATCATTGTTGATATAATAAAATAAACGCTGACCATTTTTTTCATAAGCCTGAGTCCTTATAACTTCCAATAATTCGCCTATCTTATACATATCTCCCTTCAAATCTATTGTTGTATCCTTTGAAACTGCATTTTCAACATCAATATCCACCTTAGAAGGCCAACCTATAAAATTTTTAGTCTTTATCTGATAAGAATAATCGTTAATAAAATTTTGCAAATCATTTATAAAGATAGATCCTTGATAATTCTTAAGCCCTAAAAAATTACTTAAAGTGTCGCTGTCAAATAATATAGATTCTTTCCTTAAAGTATCAATGACATGTCTTTGATCTTCTGTCAACTCAGCATTAAAGTTAGAATAAGCCAGATCATATCTCGCATAGTTTTCATTTAAGATGTCCTGCTTAACCTGCCCTTCTGTAATCCATTCAATAGTGTAGCTATCTTTATCATCATTCACTATGGTAGCTGGATTTTTTGAAAGCCAGTTTATGGCCAAAGTGTTGTTGCTGCCTAGAGCCTTTAATTCATCATCAAAAAATCTTGCATAATCCTGTGAATAAGCACTTTTGTAGAACTTGCCTAAAAGACTAAAAGGCAAATAAACTTTATCGCCAATTTTAAACAAATAGGTTGGCTCATGTTCCTCACCAACAGATTCTTGAGACTTGACTTCTGCTTTCTGCTGATTTAAAATATCTTCTTTCTTCCTTTCTTCTAAAGCAATTCTTGCTTCTTCAGTCGGAGTTAATTTCAATAGATAATTTCCATAACTATAGAAAGCTAAGCCTAGTCCAGAGTAAGATTTGGCTAATATTTCTGGCAAAAAGCTTCCTTCAATCAAGTTTGAATATCTTCTTATAATGTTTTCAAATTCTAAGTCAGTATACTTAGCAATCTTAGCTTCATCCAATGCTTCTTTTAATAATTTTAATTCAGCCAAAGCCTGATCTTTTCCAATCAAATCTAATCCTAAGCCTTTTTCTTCCAATTGTTTCTTTAATGGCTCTAAAAATTCTTGGTTTACGTCATCCAATGCAGCCAAATTATTCTTTATTACATTCGCAGCATTATTAGCATAAAGCCAGCAGGTTCCCAAATCACGTCCTTGCTCGTCTTTGCCGCAAACTCCAACTGGAACCCAAGTCGTGTCTGATTCTCCAATTCCTGGATTGTATGCAGAACATTTTCTGACAACACCAGTGCTTAATAGGCCTGTAGATAAAGCACCAGCTGTAGCTGTAATTAAACCCGCACCAACATTTGTATTGAAACCTGATGAGACTCCTTGCTCTGGAACACATTCTTCAGCAGACTTAATCTGCTTTTTCGTCAACTGGCTCTTTGCATACGCATCTGCCAAGTAATCTACTGTGAAAGTTGATGATGCTTTTCCAAATCCACATTCTGAATGTCTTCCGTACCTGTCTCCTGCAATTTCTACACAGACTTGGTTGTAGCCTGAAGCTGCTTGTTTTACTACATTATTAGTTGCAAACTGACCTTTTGCCAATGTCCTACCTCTTTCAATAAATATTGGAGAATAATTTGGAATTGGCATTTCGTTTGCATCTACAGCTCTCAAAAATACTGAGAAACTTACATCTTCGTTGTTTCCAGCATAAATATGATAAAATGTTTTGTAAAAAGATGAACCAAAATGACCTGGAATTGATTCTACAAAGTCATTTGCTTTAGATTCATCGAAAAAAGCATTAAATTGTGGAGGTGAAACTGGTTCTAATACATCATCAAGAACATTTCCTATGCCTGGTATTTTTCCGCCTACAAAGGATTTACATATTTCTGCCCCAATTTCTGGCAATGAACCACCTTGATAGACAGAAAATACTTCCTTTGCATAATCCTGAGTGAAATAATCCAATCCAGATGAAGCTTCATCAAATGCATTTGAAAATGAAGCATATTCGCTTCCTTCAGATTCTCCTAAAAGATTTTTTGAAACTGCTGAAACTGCTGCCCGCTGCAGAGCTATTGTTTCTCTCCATAAAACATCGCATAGGAAGAAGCTTCTTAATCTTGAGCACCAGCCAGTGTTTGTTTTCTGCACTTTTGCAGTTACTAGGCATTCTTTGTATGATTTTAAATTTGAATTAATATTTTCCAATCCGCCAATAATTCCTGTAAGGCAGACTGGCAAGGTGTAGATGTCTCCGCCTAATGGAACCCAGTTTGGAGCGCACAATAAAGTTGAACCTACAATTCCTGATTGAATTACATTGTCAACTTTCCATGACCCTCCTAAGTTGCATCTTGATGGAGGACACAAAACTGGATCGCAGGCGTTGAACAATATTTTGCAGTCTGATGGGCCCATATATTTGGTGCATCCTGCAGCGGCCTGCTGATTGACAGCTTTTGAAACTGCGTATTTTCCTAAATCATTGCACTGCTTTGCTAATTTCTCTCCTGTAGCTATAGTTGTCTTCCCATATTTTTGATTAACAGATGAAATGCAAGTCCTGACACTTTCAAGTCTTGAAGCTCTGTCTTTAAACTCAATCCTGTTCTTGTATTTTTCAGCTTTCTTTTCCTGCTGATCCAAAACTTCATTCAAAGAACCAATGCGAGCTCCTCCACCTAAAGCAGCATTGTCTTCTGGCCTTTCCCAAACAACATAGTCTATAACAGTTCCTGTTGAGCTGTAGACTGGCTCTATATACCAGCGAGCATCCAAAGAAATTGCTTGTAGCTTTCCTTTGTTTGTTCCAGAATCTAGGAAAGAAACTAAGCCTTTGTGATTCTGCAATGAATAGGCTTCATTTGTTGAGACTAAATAATCTATTCCACCTACCTGCCATTTTTCTCCATCCTTGAATTTTTGCACGCCTATATCTTTAGCACTGTCAATTGCCCTTAAGTTTGCAGTAGAGCCATCTTCTAATTTTATTGCAAAGTAATCAGACTTGATTCCTTTGTCATCTGTGAAATCCTTTACAATGAAAACACTTCTTGGATCTACAACAACCTGCTTCGTGTATGAAGGCAAGTCTTTAGGCGCATATTTATTCCTTATTTGTGCTGTAAATTCTTTCGAAGGAGGTGGCGATTTCAGATTGTCTTGCAAAGATTTAGATAATCCGCCACCATCCTTGAAATATGAATCCCATTGTCTGCCAATTTCAGTTTCTTTGTACTGCTTCATGAAATAAGACGTATCAGTATCGTAAATATTTGCCCTTTCAACATCTGTTAATGTGCTGATGTCCTTGCCGTTAGTGTAGTAAGGGACATTCATGTAAGAATCTATTTCTTTCTTCATTTCAGGAGTAAGTTGAGCATAAGATTTTGGCTTGTTTACTCCCTTAGCATCCTTAGAATAAAGCTGTTTTTCAACATCAGTGTAAAGCTTCTGCTTGTATAACTCTGTATTCCTTTCTGCAAATGTCAACTGCAACCTAGGATCATTCTTGTTTGTCTCTGCAAACTTCTTAGAGAAATACCAGTCCTTGGCTTCCTCGCTGTCTTTTGCCTTCTGGTCTATAAACAAATCTTTTGGCAACTCATTTTTATATGTATTATCCATTATTTTATCTATAACCTTCCCTGCATTAGCCAAGTCGCTTTCGTAAGCATTCTGATTGTCAAAGACAAATTTGTCGTAGCTTCCTTTGCCTTCTTCTCTCCACTTGTTTTCCCATTTCTCATTAATCTTGTCCCTTGCCAAGTTGTCACGTGAAGCTCCAACCAAGTTCATGAAGAAGTTCTTGCTCCATAAAACTCCAAATGTTATGAAGCAGAACTTTATCCAGAAATTGTGAAGTTTTTTTGCATTTACTATTATACTATCTAATTTATCTATCAATTTTTGAGTCTTGTTTATCTCTTCATCTATAGTTTTTGAAAACAAAGGTAAGCCAAATGGTCTTCCTTCTATTCCTATATGTAAATTAAAGTTAGCTGTTGAATATGCCCTTTCAACATCAGGAATAACAGTTATGTAAGCTTCTCTTAGAACATTGACAGATACGAGTCTTGTAGAAGAATCTACGAAATTGCTTATAGAAACTGTCTTCTGGAAATTTTTATCTAAGGTATTCATTAATTTTATAGAACTATCTTTTACTTCTAGGATTTGCCATTCTGTGTCGGCAGAAGACTGAGTTTTTAAGTCTGTCAATTTGACTTCATATCTTAATCCTGCAAGGTTAAATGAAATAGTTTTATCTTTTTGCAGGAGCATTCCAGGCTTATTATTATCTAATTCGTATGCTGTCTTGACTTCAACAATATTTTCATTTACTGGATTAATCCAAAAAGTGACTTTTGGAAGGTTGCCATCAAATTCAAGATTATTCATATAAGTATTAAATTTAAACAACTTTGTCTGCAAAACTTTACTATCTTGATAAACATTAACAACAAATGAAGAATCAAAAGCTGAAGTTTGATCCTTGATTAAGTCTCCTTCCTTGAAGGTTCTTGTAATCTTCTGATTATTTTGATTGAATTCAAATGTGGCTGTTGCAGCTTCAGTCAAAGAAGCTTTCTTGAAATCTATAAATACAAACTGGACTTTTCCAGAGTCTTCATCTAAATATTGAACAGAAGGGACAATGTCTTTCTTTTTTACTTCAAGCAAATCTAAAATCTGAGATACTTTTCTTTTTGCAGCGCCATCTTTCAATTCACTATAAGACTGCTTGAGATAACTTACGGCATTTGAATATTGTCCAAGCTTGACATAAATTCCACCAATATGCATTTTGGCCATTGCAGATGCTGATTCATTGTTCTCATCTTTTTCATTAGGCAATTCGTCTATAACTTTCTGATAGCTTTCAATTGCCTGCTTGTACTTGTCCTGGACATTCAATGGCAGTCCATCAGATACCATTGCAGAAGCAGAAACAAAAAACTTTTCAGATTGTAAAATTTTAAAACTAATTGATCCTTTATCTGCATCAGAGGCAATAAGCTCTAATCTTATTGGTGAATTTTGTAATGGGGATAAAAGCAAGCGAAGATTTTCTGGTGGATTGTTTGACAAGACGAAATCTAATCCTGTTGAGGATGGTTTATTGTAACTGACAATAACTTCTGGCTTCTCGTTCTGGGAATCGAAGTCGTTAGTTAAAGTAAATTTATATTCATTATTTTCAAAAGTAAACTCTAATGGAGTTCCTTTAACCAATTTTAAACTTTGTGATTTTAAAGAAGAGGTTTTTTGACTGTAAATTGTGAAGTATAAATCTTTATTAGCTTGATCAAATTTATCAACTTTCAAGTATATAGGAAGTTCATTATCGCTTGAAGTTAAATGAGTAAAAGACAAATAGGGATTTACTTCAATAGTTTCTGACTTCAATGAATAATCTTTCCATTGCTTGTAAGGATTTTGTTGAATTACATAGACTTCAACATAGTTAGCATCAATTGATTTTTCAAGCTTTGAAATGTAAAATTCATATTCTTGTTCATTAAATATATATCTAAATCTTTGATCTTTATTTAAGTTTAATACCTCTGATTCTTTTTTATAATTTGCCGTTTCAACAATTTGTATAACTTTTCCAACCTGCACCTTTGTTACTGTAAATTTCTGTGAATTATCAATAATAAACTCTACTTTCTTCAATCCTTTTTTGTCTGCCCTGTCTTTCAAGATTACTTTTGCATAAGCTTCAGCATCTGAAATCTGTATGTCCTCAACAATCCAGCGTGATCCTGGATATGCTGGCTGTCCTTTGGATAAAATTACTGTTTGCTCGCCGTCAATTATGAATGTTGCTCTATCGCCAACTTCCCTTACATCATTTAATTTAATCTTGAATCTATCAAACAACCTGCCAAAGCTTGAAGGGCCTGCAAAGTTTGAGTAGCTTAATGATTGTGACAATCCATTCTCTGCTATTTTTAAATCCTTGAAAATTGGCTTCAACTGAGTATCATGCAAGTCAAAAACAGCGTAGTCTGGACCTATCTGGCTAGCTGACAAATAACCGCCAAAGAACTTGTGGCTGTCCTTTTCCTCGTCTGGCTGCAAAACAGCTTCATACTGCTTGATTCCCAGACCTTCAGAAACGTCAAAATCCAGAGTTGCCTGCACTGCAATGTTAATTTTTTCTGGAATATCTGCTTCAACTGGAATCTTGTTTATCCTAATTGCTAAGTAACCCAGATTGTCAAAGCTTAAGTCAGAATCTTTTGGCTTGTAATATCTTATTCCACCGACAGAAACCTTTTTTCCAGATGGAACTGTTGTTACATTTGTGCTTCTTACACTAATGCTTCTTATTTTAGGAACTGTAATTGTAGGATTTGTCAATGTCCCTTTCAATTGGGCCATGATGTCTACATTTTGAGCTTCTATTATGTCAGAAGTAATCAATTTAGGCTGATAAGAATCAACATTAATTATGATATCCTCTCCGATGTTGCTTTCTGCAAGATTTGTACTTCCTAAATCTTCCAGACTTCTGTCTATGCTCTTTACAGTATCCTGAGGATTCAAAAGCTGAGCCTGAGCTACAGGAAGCTGTATCAAAAGCATGCAGATTATTAATGAGAATATTGTCTTATTCATTTGTAAACACCGGAAGAGTTACCTCATTTTTCTTGATTTTTTCGTTTGCCTTTGTCAACTGATTGTAGTTTGTAGGGACATCAATTGACTTGATGTAAAATATTAGCTTTTTATTCATTAAATCCTGAGGGGATATTGTCAATTCAAATTCATTTCCGCCAGAAATAACAGATTCTAATGTAGTGCCTTCAATCTTCTGCTCAAAGCACTTCTTTTCTGTCAAGCCAACAACACCTAAAAGGCCCTCTTTTGGAACATCATTGCAGACTCTTACTTTCTGGTCGTTTATTGCTATTCCTGAAGTTGAATTCAATAATAGATAAGACTTCACAGTGTAAGTTCCTTGAATTAAATTTATTTTACTTGCTCCTGGATATACTAAAGATGTAGAGTAGCCTTTTTCCTGATCTTCAAACTGAATAAAAGCCAGTTCATTCTTGCCTAGATTTCTTGCATTGTCATCCATGACTCTTGCTTCAAAGTCCAATTCTCTTATTGGCTCTAGAACCAATGAAACTTCTTGAGATGAAACTGTTGACAACTGCTCAGAAGCCTTGAAATAGCCTTCTCTTTCTGCAGTCAAGACAGCATTGACACAGCCAGGAACATTTGCGCTTAGTGATCCAGATAAATCAGAGCTTCCTAATTTGCACAAAGCATTCACGCACTGCAGAGAAACTCTTGCATCATTCAAAGGAACGTAATTATTGTTTAAATCTGCTAATGTGTTAACTTTTATTGATGAAGTTGGATTTGTGCATATTGGCGAGTCTTCTTCTAGCTCAATGTCTGGCAATATTGTAGCTTCTCTAGGCTGGTTGTGGTCAATTATAACTTGAGTTGCAAACTGAAATGCATCTAAACCAGAAGTCAATGAAATCAATACGGGATATTTTATTGAGTAGACAAAGTTGTACGTGTTCAAGCAGAAGATTGGCATCAAGAACTGTGACATTTGGTTCTCTGTAGTGTATGGATCACCTCTTAATACTGCATCATTTGGATTGCTTACAACATCAAACTGCATAGGCCAGTCAGGGTTGTAGTTGAAATTAACATCTATATCATCAACTTCTGCTTCTGAAAAAAATAAATTCCTGTCTATTATGAAGTTACCTTTTACTTTTATCAACGGAATGTTTGTTGCCAAGATGTTCTTCATTCCAGTCTCTATATTTTTCTTAAGATAACTCTTAGGATTGCAGTTCAAGTCAACATCATAATATGGAACTTCATCATAAACTGCTATGAAATCCAAAGTCTTGTTTTCTAAATATAATATTTTGTTTTCAGCCTGCAGTATTTCAATTGATGATCTGTATAATTTACCCAAGTCAGATTTTATCTCGAAGTTGAACTTATCAAACTTGAAGTTTAAATCTCTTAAAGTAACAGACAAGGGATAGTTGATTAAAGCAGAAACTGAATTGTCATTTATTTTTAAGTTGCTTATTATGTTACCTTCATTAATTATAAAACCCAAGGCTTCAAAATTGTCGTAATTCAAGCATTTTCTTGAGTTTATGTCAATGTAATTTTCCAATTGCTGCTGCATTGAAGCTAATGTTGGTATATTCAAAGTTTTTATTCCGTTTACTTTCTCATAAAACCAGTAGGCTACTGGAAGATTATTGTCAAAGACATTCAATGAATTTGAAAATGGATTTACAGGGCCTCTAGGTATCAAATCTTCTTCAAAGTCTATGTAACCTCCTTGCAGGCTCAGCAAAGAAATTCCTTCATTGATGGTTTCCTTAAAGCAAGTCTCTAGCTGGTCGCGCAAAGGAGCTATCTTTTCTGGAACTGCTATTGACTCTACTTCTCCTTCTTTCAAAATAGAGGAGAAGGTAGCTCGGTTTATTGCTATCACTATCAAAATCGCTGCAACCACTATAATTCCTACTATAACGAATGCTGTTAACTGACCTCTTTTTTCCCAACTCATTTTACCAAAACTACCTTGCTTCCTCCAAGTTTTACTATTTCTACAACCTTTCTTTTTACAAGATCATTAACCAAGTCAGAAGCAGTATTGTTTTTTAGATTGTAAAAGCGAGCAATCATACTAAGATTAACAAGCTTTCTAGCTTTTACAAATTCAATTAATTCTTTTTCTGTCGGTATCAATCTAAGCTCTTTTAAAGCTTAATAAAGGTTTAAAAGCCTTTTTTAGCCTTATTTTATGCTATCCCAAGTTGTTAAAGTTTATTTATTTAAAATAAATATAAGTATAGGTTCTATATAAATATTTTGGAAGAATTGCTAAAAATCACAACAATTTAAAAAATTCTCTTTTAACATCCTCAAAAGAACTTTTATTCAGCTTTCCCATCCTTTTTATAACAATGCTCTTTTCAAGAGTGAATAATTTATCTATTTTTATTCGACTTGCACTAGGCAAATAGCCGCTTTCAAGATCTTTTTGTTCTATAATAACTGAATGCTTAGATTCCTTTAAATTAGATGTAATGCCACAGGTTATTATATCATCAGATTGAGCATTATCCACATTTTTTGATAGAATTAGAACAGGCCTTTGTTTTGTAGTGCTTAAATTAGAAAAAGGTAAAGGTACTAGTACAATTTCTCTTTGATCAAAGAGTATCCCAAATGTCATCTTCCTTACTGCTCCACAGCTTTTCAGCTACTTTTTCAGAATGCTTTAATAAATCCTTAAAATCTGATTTTTTTATTTTCTCTAGCAAGATTACTTTACCAGATCTTATAACTAAAAGTTCGTCTCCTTTTTCTATTCCTGTAGACTCTCTGATGCTAATAGGTATTGAGATCTGACCTTTTTCAGTAACTTTTACAATTTTAGTTTCCATATGCTTAGTAAGGAAATTCTTACTTATAAACCTTTCTATCAAAAGACTAAAAATACTACAAGAATTAATGTTGTTTTTCTATAATTATTAAAATACTTTTTAGATATATCAAAAAATTAGAATATTTTTTAATAAAACCAAAATGAGTGGACCGGGAAGGATTCGAACCTTCGACCTATCCGACGTCAACGGATCGTTATAGCCACTAAACTACCGGTCCAAAAGCCTTCGAGGGGATTTGAACCCCCGACCTCAGGTTTTTTTGAAACTTATACAAAACCCGTGCTCCACCACTGAGCTACGAAGGCGTCATTAAATATTGCAAAAAGAGTGTTTATAAGTTTTACTTAAATCAGAATTTTAAACTATATCCAAAGATGAATTGATTATTGATTTTACTCTTTCCAAGTCTTTTTCTTCAACCTTGTTTCTCAAGTCAATTCTTGCTGAAGCCTTGCACAATCTCTCAACTGTCAAAATTGTCTTTGGCGTTATCTCTACCAAATACTTGTATTGGCGTCTTTTCAATGAATCTACATATGAAGCCATTTCATCCTGCAATTCTCTTGACAAAACAACGTCCATCTTCAAGGCGTAGTCTATATATTTTCTTACAAAATTAGCATCTGCGTCCCTTATTGATGGATTTAAATTTGATTTTTTAGCTCCTGACTTTGTTGCTACATCTGCTTCTTTGTTGAAAAACAATAGATGAAACTTTTGCAAGATTGGAAGGTCAACTGGCAACTGAGTCCTTATGCTTTCGAAAGTCCTTTTGAACTTTCCGCCTATGGGCAAGCATGCTGCTAAAAGTCTTATTCTTGCTTCTCTCTTTGATTCATTTGTATAGATGACTCCATGCTCCATGGCTGAAATAAGATTTTCTCTTTCATTTCTCTTCAATAGGTTGAACCTGTTTATTGCTAGAATGCCTTCGTTTGCTGACGTGATTGCTGAATCGTCAGAAACTTCCAAGCCATCATAGCTAGAAATATTTGGGCATATCCTGGAAACTGAGTCTATGAAAAAGTTTCCAGTTATAGAGGGGTCGTTAATCATCAAAATATGGAAGTTTTCCTGCATAAAGAGTTGCAAGGCAACTGCTTTCTTCACAGCATCCAAGCCTTCTATGTTTTTGGCTATCAAAGCTGGGATTATTGAGTAAGCTTCATCTGAAAATCTCTTGAAAAATTCTTCCAAACCCTTCTGCAAAAGCTTGATGTTAACTTTGTCTAACAATTGTCTCAATGAATCGTCACTAGAATGCAGCTCGAAATAATCTCCGTCTTCTGTCAAGGAGACATTGAACTTAAAAAGCTTGAAATTGACTCTTTTCTGCTTAAGAAGATATTTTATCTCTTCATATTCTTCTTCATCTTTTAAGAAATCTAGGCAAAACTTATCATCGTCTTTTAAAGGCAAAATATTCCTTATTATTTCACTTATTTTCATTTTAAACTTTGTGAAGCATTCTTACTTCACATATAGCTATTGGGTAAATTTTTTTGATAGCATCTTTTGCTTCTCTCTGGAAGCTGTTTGACACTATTGAGTTTAACATTGCTACACTATCGTTCTTTTTGAAATTTTCCACAGCTATTTCCCTCATCTTGACTTTGATAGCAGACAAAATACTTCTTTTTGTCTCATATCTTGTCAATAACAAGGGCTTAATCCTATATTTAATATTATCCTTTGTTTCAACTAAAAAAGAATCGTCAATCTTCTCAGAGCCTCTCCTTACAACTCTCCTTACATGGGAAGTATTAAGCTCATATCCAATGACTTCAGCTTCAACTTTTTCTCCTTTAACTTCTTTTACCTTGAATTTTAACTTAACATTCTGCTTCTTAGGATCATTAGTCAATACCATCAAGTTAACGTCAATGTTTCTTCCTAGCAATTGCTTAGGCTCTTCGCATAGAGTTTCGCCTATTTCTATGTTATTGAACTGCTTAGGAGCCAAAATAGACACCCAAATTTTTTTCTTTCTCTTTACTTCTGTCTTTTTGACGTCTTCTTTTCTATGTTTTGCCATTTTTTGAACCATGCGGGAAAGCTTAATAAAGCTTTCTATTAGGTTTGAGTTTGTGTAAAAAGTCTTTTTAGCATACAAGGGTAGTTTTAAAAAACTAATTGACAATTTTTCTAGCTATTTAGCAAGCTTATAAAATAGAAATTTATTTAAGCAAGAGATATCATAGTTTTTATTGAATTTGGAGGTTGGTCAAGCCTGACTTTCCTCTAAATTCACCTTTATTTAAACAAAAATTAACAAATTGTTAGAAAGTATCGAAGAAAATATGGGCTAAGAAAGAAACTAAAAATTTAGTGACTACTTCAAAATTAACAAGCAATCTTTATATATCCAGAATTGATAAATATCCACAGACAAATATACATCCACTAAGACATTGGAAGCTGCTCTCCTCAAGGAGAGATTGCTTCTAATTAAAACTATGAAAAGGGGTGCAGGTAAAATAAAAAAGAGGAAAAGTCAGGCTGGTTTTGAGTATATAATAATTGGAGGCTTTGTTCTAGCTGTTTTAATTGTAGTTTCTAATGTTGCCTTTAAAAACGTAGGAAGTGACATCAAGTTAGGGAAGGCGCAGGAAACTGTGGACACAATAGCTGCGATGGCAGACCAAGTCAATAAATTAGGGCCTGGGAATACAAGATGCGCTTACATTAGAGTTCCTTCTGATGTCCAGGATTTTTCCATAGCTCAAAATCAGGTTGTGATGAAGCTTGAAGCTTATGGAAAAACAAATGATGTTGTTTCTGAATTGAAAAATTCATTTGCAACTGGAAAAATGCCTTCTGGAGAGGGAAGATATAGGATTTGTTCTGAGAACAGCGGGACTACATTGATAGGATTTTATCCTGATAGAGCTACTTGCAGCTCTGGTGATGGATGCAGAAGTGATTGCAGTGTAACTGGAACAGCTGATCCTGACTGCAATAGTGCAAATTTAATTAATAATCCTGGCGGATTTAATTATGGAGGGCTATCAACAATTTCAATATGCGGAAATGGAGTCTTGGAAGGAAATGAAAATTGCGAAATTGGAAATACAAATGCATGCACAGGTAGTCAAAGCTGCTTAAGCAACACCTGCACCTGCGGCTCAACTCAGGTAAATCAAAATCAAAAATGTGGCGATGGAATAGTAGAAGGCAGTGAAAAATGCGATCCTCCAATGAGTGGGCGATATCCACCTCCAAATGAACAAGCTGATTGTGGTAATAAAGACTTGATACAGGTATGTGCTGCAAAATGCGAAGCTTGGGTTACGCAAAGCATTGTTTGTCATGATACTGGTTGTCCAACTCAAGGGGATGTTTGTGATCTTTCAACATGTACTTGTGGACCTGCTGGAGGCGGAGGCCAACAACAAGGATCAGTATGTGGCAATTCAATAATTGAAACTGGAGAAGCATGTGATCCTCCTGGTGCTGCATGTACAAATGGCGCAGCATGCGATAATTCATGCAATTGCCCAGCAGTATGTGGCAATTCAATAATTGAAACTGGAGAAGCATGTGATCCTCCTGGATCTGCTTGCAATGATGGAACCTATTGTTATAATAACTGCCAATGTGGCTCAACAGCCCCTGGCAACCCACCACCAAATTATGGTGATGGGAGTTTTCAGACAAGTGAAGAGCAGTGCGATCCAACTTCTGGAAATCCTACATGGCAGTGCAGATTTACACAAAATGATCATTCAACAAGCCAGTATGAATGCGAGAATGCTGAATGCATAGTGTTAGCTGCAGGCAAGAAATATGCAGGAGATTTTTTAACCATAGGACAAACAGACCAGGGAGATGATACTTTAAATCATCCATTCTCAACGCAATGCAATACAATATTTGAAACAGGCTCTCAAAACAGGGTGTGTGATATTAATGGAAAATGGTCTGCAAATGCAGGTGATTCTGACAAAGATGGAATTCCTAACAGCGATGAAACTCAAACATTTTTAGGGTATAATCTGCTTCAAAACAATGCAGACACAGATGGAGATGGATGGAGAGATGGAGCTGAAATATTAGCAGGCTATAATCCTACCTCGCCTGGAGATGTGCCTGCAAACATTGAAGCTGGCAATGGAATAATTGATATGCCAATAAATGCCATGGAACAGTGCGATACTGCAGGAATTTCTAGCTATTGTTCTGTAGAATACGATAATCCAAGCTTTGAATGCGGCGATAATAGCTACTGCGTTACTGACTAGTTTTAGGTATATATTTAAGTTTAAAAGTCTTATAGATAATAGCCATTAGAACCTTGAAATAACAAAGCTTAAATACTACTATTACTACTATATAAGAGTTAAAAATGAGGCTGTTAAATAAGATAGGATTGATTGGAATATTAGGCTTATCTTCACTAGTTGGCGGAAGCTATTCTACAAGTGCTTATGCAAAAGATGCTGAAGAAAGGCAGCCTAAGATTGTAAAAAGCTATGAAAAAGCTGTCAAAGCTGAAATAAATAAACTAACAAGCCAGAAGCCTGATGAAAGAAATGACTTAAGAAAAAGCCTGCAAAACAGGATAAGGGCAGAAGACAAGCTAGAAAATGCAATAGATGTTGCTTATACCCAGCTTAATGTTCTTGAAGAGTTTGCCAAGGCTGAGAAACTGCCTTTAGACCAAGATTACTTCAATGAACAAAAAGAATTTTTAAAGAATATTAATCCAAGTGCAAAAGAAGTTCAATTAGGCTGGCAGACTCCATTTAGGGAATGTGAGACCCCAGTGTTTAATGCTTACTCAAAAATAAGACAATTATTAAGAGAAAGAGAACTTGAAAAGCAAGGCATTAAAATACCTGCAGGTTATTTTTTGATTCCTGAAGATTTTTTTGATAAAGGTACTGAAGAAAAAGAAGTTAAAACCATTATTGGACATGCAAAAGAAGCTCTTCCATTTTTAGTAAAAGGGCAAGTCTTTGAATTTACAGAAGAATGCTGGCTATCTGAAAGACCTTACAGCAATCCAGTTTATTTAAAAGATTTTTATATAATGGAGAGGCCAGCAACTAATGAAGAAATGAAAGAATTCTTTGACAGCGACTTTGCTAGACAAAAAGGATTGAAACCATTTTATAAAGAAGATGCCAAAGAATATTACAAGTCACTTGGATATAAAGATAAAAATATCGAAACTGAATTTGAATTTGGAGAAAAATATATGTGGAAAAAAGAAACTAGTTGTTATCCTTTAGGGCAGAAAAATTACATTAACTTTTCTAATAGCCCTGATATTGCCAAAGCGTTTGCAGAATGGAAAGGGGCCAGATTGCCAACTGAAGAAGAATTTGAAAAAGCAAATAGAGGACTTGATAATAGAATTTATCCTTGGGGGAATGAATTTAAACCATACCATACAAATGTAAAAAAACTAAGCATTGGAGCAATGGTTAGTATTCAAGAGATAGATATGTCAAAAGATACTAAATATAAAAGCCCTTTTGGAATTAAATTTGGTGGATTATTTGGATGCTTAACTAAAGAAAGTGATAAAGATAATTCGCTAAATAAAAATGAACTTGTTGTAAAAGGAGGAAAGGGAAGAAATTATAGTGGTTATAGTGGTTATGAAGGGTTAAGACAAAGAATTTCTGGAAAAATTTATGTGAGTGGGGGTTATAGCTTAGATACTAGAGGTTGGACAATAATATTAGTCAAAGACGTTCCTAAGATTGATAAACCAAAAGTTGTGAAAGAAACTGGAATGAAAGAAATAAAATAGCTCTATTCAATATACTTTGCAGGTGTGACTTTTTCAAAGCTATTAATCATATCATTTAGATAGAATAAAGTAATACTTAAAGATTTTTTAGAAGGTTTTATTAGTAGATAAATAATTAAAACTCTATGTTAAAATATAGAAAGGCAAACATTGAAGCTGGCAATGGAATAATTGATATGCCGATAAATGCAATAGAGCAGTGCGATACTGCAGGAATTTCTAGCTATTGTTCTGTAGAATACGATAATCCAAGCTTTGAATGCGGCGATAATAGTTATTGTGTAACCGACTAGTTTTTAGTTAAGTTCTAAAAATTTGCTGAATAATCCGGAAGATTTACGGATTTTTTACAGTAAAGTATATTAAGATGCTTGAATATATATGTTATAGAATTAATTAAACTTGGGAGGTTTAAAATGATAGAAAGCTATACTAGAAAAGTTAGACCAGATTATAATAGTGCAGTACTAGATAAGGAGAAAGACTTTGGGAATTTAAATGAACTAGAATCCATTGTTTTGGAAGATAAACCTTTAGTTCCTACAAGAGATGGAGTAAAAACTTTAGGCGGAAAAAGTGCAATTGAAATTAATAATGCTTGGATATGCGCCTACTATGTATTGGTAGCTATAAAAGACTGTTAACTTTATAAAATGCCGAAAGAATTCAAGTTAGATGAGATAGTTGAACTTCCAATAGAAGTAAGTTTTCATGAAGTGAATAATAATATACTTTTTATTGCAAAAAATAATCCTTCTTGGTTTGTCACGAGCAAGATTGGTGCAGTCGTTTTTAATAATATTAGAAAAAGAATTTCCTTAAGAGAAGCTATAAAAAATGCAATTTTAGAAACTTCAATAGACTCTAAAAAAATTATAGAAGAAACAAAAGATTTATTGTGGGAGATTGAATATAATGATTTTTATGCAGGCAGTACTGCATATGCGCAAGACACCTTCCCAATGCACACTTATTTGACAAATGGATGTAATTTAACTTGCACACATTGCTATAGGGATTCTGGTGTTAAAGCACTTGGAGAATTAAATACTTTAGAGTGGATCAAAATTATAGACCGATATAGTGAAGAAGTTCCAGCATCTAAAATTTCATTTTCTGGCGGAGAGCCAATGTCTAGGAAGGATTTTTTTGATATAGTTAGTTATGCAAAACAAAAAGGGCATAAAACAGAGGTCTATTCAAATGGCACCTACATAAAAGACAAAGAAATTGGCAAAAGATTAGCAGAAGTTGCAGATGAAATCCAAATAAGCTTGGACGGGCTTACACCAGAAATAAATGACTCTATAAGGGGGCAAAACTCTTTTAAAAGAACAATTGAAGGGATAAACAATCTTGCTGATTCAGGATTGCATGTTAGCATAAGTACTGTTATTACGCCAGAAAACGAAAACGATATCGCAGAAAATTTTGAGAGTTTTACAAAAAATTATTTACAAAATAACAATGTAAGCTTTAGAGTTGGAAAAATAATAAAAAGAGGCAGGGCTGCAAAAAATTATCAAGATGTTGGAAATCAGGATTCAAGTATGACAAAGCTAATTGGGATAATAGACAAAGCTGAAGTCAAAGATAATTTTTATGTTCCGCGTATAAAGAAGGGTATGAAGGTTACCAGCTGTGGTTTTGGTAAGGCTTTTAACGTTCATTATGATGGTGGGGTTTATCCCTGCCCCCTTACTTTACCTTCTTTATTGTTAGGCAATGCACTAGAAACGCCTTTTTCAGAATTAATGCAAAAACTTGTCGGATCCGCAGATGAAATATCCTCTGAAAAAATGGAAGAATGTAAAGCCTGCGATTTGCAGTATATCTGTGCAGGAGGTTGTCGTGTAAAAAATTTGCAATTTTCAGGAAAACTTACAAATGCAACCTGCACTCAAGAGTTTAAACAAATGGTTTATAAAAGACTGGCTACTGTGATTAAATAATGTTAAGTAAACAAGAAATAAAGCATTTGGGATTATTTTATCTTAATTCCTTTATTGGCTCTATATCTATGCTCTTTGCTCCCTTTTTAATAATTTATCTGCAAAAGCAGGGTTTATCCTTCTTTCAAATATCTACAGTATTAGCAGCTTTTATGATATCCCCTTTATTATTTGAAATCCCTACAGGCATTATCGCAGACAGATACGGAAGAAAGTTTTCAGTTATACTGGGGCAATTTTTAATGGCAATAGTCTCTTTTTTTATACCCTCTTTTAAAGGATATCTCCCTCTGATTCTAGCATTTATATTATGGGGGGCTGTCTTAACCTTTATTTCTGGAGCAGACTATGCTTGGGTTATAGATAATTTAAAAAATAAAAAGAAAGATAATCTAATAGACAATTACTTAATGAAGCGGGTTAGTATAACCTCTTTAGGAACATTAGCTGCGGCATTTATATCTGCAATGGTTGTAAAATTTACACAGCTTGATTATATTTGGTATTTTCAAGCATTGGGCTTCTTTCTCGCAGGCGTTATTTTAATTTTTCAAAAAGAATACGGTTTTAACATAAAAAAACAAAGAACCAATAGTATAATAAAAAAGTCTATTGGTTTATTTAAAAAAAAGTACATTATTTACTTTTTAATAGGAATATTACTAACTCAATTAACTTTTAGTTTGTTTCAATTAATTTGGCAACCTTTATTAGTTTCATTTGGCCTTGCGATACATAAATTAGGTTATGTTTATGCGATTATTGCTTTAGCCGGCATTTTTTCACCATTATTTGCAAAAAAGTTATCTGATAAATTTAGAGGTGAAAGAAAAGCTTTAAGCTTTATTTCTATATTTCAAGGGCTTATTATTTTGATAATTATTTTTTTAAAAGATTTAATTTATTTGATTGTTCCAGTAATCGCTTTGACAATACTTGGTGCTATAAGAAGTCCTATATCAGCTAGATTTTTGCATAAAAAAATTAGCTCAGATATTAGAGCTACCTTTGGGTCTCTTTATCAGATGATATTAGGGATATCTGGCGCATTTACTTTCTTATTAGGCGGCTTATTAATGGATAATTTAAATATTCAATATGTTTTTATAATTGCATCAGCATTATCTATTTTAGGAGCTTTAGCTTTCATGAAAATAAGGAATTAAAATGTCTTAATTATAATGCTGCAAAATAAAAGAGTTATCACGGTAAGATTGTCCAATCATTTTAGAAAATTTAAGATAATCAATAAGCATCTTTGTTATACCTAAGTTTTTCTGGGATATGGTTGTTATCATTCCAAATTTTTAATCTCCAATTTTTGAATTTATCTATCCAATAAATAGAGTTAAACCCTCCTTCAGATTGCCTAAATTGTATTATATTTTTAAGATTCAAATTCAAAAAATATGAAAGGATTATTCTGTTTGTAAGACCGTGAGCAATTATTAAAATTGATTTTTTATCTTTAGGGTTTTTAGTTATTTTTTTAAGAAAAAAAATTAATTCTTTGTAATGGGATTTTTCTTCTCTTCTCCATTTACTCTTTGATTCTTTTATTATCTCTGATTTGAATTCATTTAGTGATCTTTCTGTTTTTGGCTTTATTTTGATTTTCTTTGAAATTATTTTAGCAGTTTCTTTTGCTCTATTTAAATCACTACAGTAGAATTCATTAAAATTTTTTATTTTTTTTAATTTATTGGCGAGGTACCCTGCCTGTTTAATCCCTTTTTTTGTAAGATAAGGATCTTCTCCAAATTCTTCTTTTTCAGTATGCCTAATGAATATAATTTCCATTTTTTAATAGAAGTAATTGCATTTAATAAATCTATCTAAATGATAGGATTAATGGCTTTGAAAACTTTATAAGGAAGATTAATTTTACTTATTTAATATAAGTTGCAGGAACAACTTCGTCAATTAAGTATGTAAAATCATAGTTTTTTTCCATATCCTTATATTCTTCAACTCTCTTAATAGAAAAATTAAAAAATTCACCACTTTTAGGCCAAATATTAATACTAAGTAAATTACTTCCTATTTTATCGAAAATAATTTTCCCTGAAGTTTTAAAAGAAAAATTATCAAATTTTACTACATTCTTAGAAGCATGAATATTGCCAATTATAACAAAAGTAACTTTATTTGAGAGAAGCTTTATTATATTTTCAGCTATTTTTTCCTCTCTTTGTTCTTGCACATTCCTTTTGCTATCAACTTCAGATATATCAATGCAGTATACTTTAATTTCTTTGTTATGTTTTTTGTTTAAATTATAGATATTCTTTATGAGGTTCAAATATTCAATGCTATTTCTACCATCACTATTTTTTGTTTGTTTAAAAAAATTCATGCTTTTGAGTAAATTTTCTCTTCCAGTTTCTAAAAATTTATTTAAATTAGCTTGCTCAATAGATGGTATTTCCAGGCATAAATTAAAATCTTTACCAATGGCAAATTTAGAGAAGAATTCTGAGATAATTTCTGGGATTTCTTTAGTACCATGAAGCTCACCAATTAGTATTAGCTTTTTACCTTCTATCTTATTTATCAAAAAATCGTATAACATTTTTAAAGCAGATTTTCTGCAACCTCCTTAGTTATATTTATTTTAAAATTTTATTCCAATTAATAATCTTTTGTTTTTTTAAATAATTATCAATTAAATAATAACCAATAGCATATCCAGCCCATAATGGATATCTACCCCCTCCAAGGAATAGTTCTCTATATAACTTATCATTACTCTTATTAAGATAAGGTTTTATTTTTTTAAATATTAAAAGAGCTTCTTTCTTTGAAATACTCTTCACCCATTTAGCCTTCCCCCCTCCAATTAGATATTCCCTAAAGTGTTCAGCCAATCCTTCATTGATCAAAGCATCTTTCAATGTATTTTTATTATAATAATCAGAAATAACATGGGCCATTTCATGGACTAGGGTTTCTTTTAGAGCCTTTTTGTAATTTTTATTTGTATTTATATATATAGCAATTGTATTTTTATAAATTGTATATCCTGATACTCCATCCATTTTATTTAGAATAAATTCGTCAAAAGTTGGAAAAATAAAAATATAGACTTTTCTTTTACAGATAAATTTATTGCATGCCAAAACTGCTTCTTTAATAACCTTTAAATCAACTTTTTTTATTTTACCTATTTTTTTACCTATGCTCCAATTAAGGTTTTGCATTAAAGATTTTTTACTTTTCCAGCCAGCATAACCAATAGACTTTATATAAGGAACATTTTTTAATATTCTATTTACTAATTCGGCGCTTGACTTTGCATAGTTAGCTTCATCTATATAGTTAAAAACTTCAGCAATAATTTTACCTCTTTTTTTAATTTGCAAGTTAATTACCTTTTCTCCATGTCTTAATAAGTAGAGTAACATATTATTAAGATCTTAAATTTTAATGGCCTTCATAGTGATTTCCATCTTATTATGGGGCAAATGTTTAAATTCAAAATCTTTGAAGTCTTTTTCTAATAATCCCTTGATATTTTTTATATAAAAGAAAACATTTTTAGTAGGACACTTAACTGTCATAATACAAAAAGCTCCATTTTTTAAAAATTTACTTAAATAAAGCAATATTTTAGCAGAATCATTAGGGTGTAAATTCATATCATTAACTAATAAATCAAACTTTTCCATAGGCTTAAATTCTTCAGCCCTTATTTTTAAATGGACAATATTATTGTCATTTCTTAATGAACTATCTAGCTCTGCAGGATCTATTGCAGTTACTTTTATCCCATTTTTGCTTAATTCCTTACTAAATCCACCAGGGGATGCACCAATGTCCAATGCACTTTTTATATCTTTTAAGTCAATATTAAAGTAACTTAATGCTTCCCTTAATTTTAACTGAGACCTATTTAACTTATCCCCATAATTAAAATTAGATTTGTCAGGTATAGTTTTTGTTATAAAAGCAGTATTATCTGCAAGATTAATTAATATTATATCATTAGGATTTTTTCTATCAACTTTAAACCCTTCCTTTTCTAATTGGATTCCAACTTGCACCTCTATATCCCTACTTTTTAAATTTAAAGTATTCACATTAAACCTTTCATCACCATAAACTGTGCACTTTATTGAAAAAGATTTAGTTTTATTTAATATTTTCTTTATGGCTATAATAATGTTATTAATATCTATTTTTTCAGTAGCATCAATTTTATAAATTTCGTGAGCTAAAGTCAATTGAGGTATTTTAATGGATTCTAAAAGCAGAAGACCTTTAGTTAATTCTTTATGATTATTAGTCCCTAATTCATCAATAATTCTTTTAGAGAAGAGAGGGGTATATGTAATTAAATATTTATTCATTTTCTAAAACATCCATTTCTTTTAAGTCTTCAATAAACAAATCAAATTCCTTTTTATCCAATTCATTTAAGCTAATTGAATTTGCTCCCATTTTTAATTGTTCTAAAACGTTTAAAAACTTATGGTCTATTCTAAAATACTGCAAAGTATCTACTTTACATAATAAAATATACCCATTTTCTTTTCTAAACCTAGCATGCTTTGTTAATTTCATTTTTTCTTTGGCTTATTATAGGCAATGTATTCTTTTTTACCCCTAATTTATCGCTTATGCTATTACAAAGAAGAGGGGCTTGAGTAGGCTCTCCATAATATTGGAATATTTGTGCAACACATCTATTGCAGTTTTTAAAGCTTCGACAGCCAGAACAGCCCATTGTTTGATAGCTCCTAAACTTATTAAATTGTTCACTATCCCATATTTGTTTTAATGTTTGATTTTTTATATTTGGAAAACTTAAGTATTTATTGTGCATTGTTATTCTAGACAAAGTGCATGGGGATACAGTTCCATCTGCATGAATTTCACAATGAGCTAAAGAAGCTCCACAGTCAAATGAGAAATTATTTAATTCATTTTTATCAAGTACTATATCGACTACTTTAACAACAATACCTCTTTCTTCAACATTTTTTGATATTTTTCTGATTTTATTTTCATATTGGGTAATGTTTTCAAATAGATAAGAATTTTCATTTGCTCTCCCATTTTCAGTTATTGGGGATAAATACCATGCAGCAGGGTTTAAATTAATAATTAATTCTTCCATTTTTTCTAAGTTATCTAAAGTATCTTTATGTAAAGAAGTGGCAATTGTAATTGGATATCCTCTATCTGAAAAAAATTTTATAGAATTAATAGTTTGATTAAATATAGCTTCTTTATTAAATAAGGTTGGTCCTTTTCTGATTACTCCATGTGATTCTGCATCATATCCATCTAAACTTATTTTAACTCCTATTAATAATTCACCATTGTTATTAATGTAATTCAATAACTCATTACTCATAACCCCGTTGGTACTAAGCATATAATGAACTTTTTTTTTATTTAAACCTTGAATAATTTCTTTAAAATAAGGTGATTGTGTAGGCTCACCACCACATATATTGGCATAAAAAACATTTAAGGAAGCCAACTCTTTTATTACTCTATTGAAATCTTCTAAAGTTAATTCATCTTCCTTCTTATTGCCAAAAAAACCATAGCAATGAGTACATCTTAAATTACATTTTTCAGTGAGATTCAAATAAATAAAACAAGGTGCTAAAAATTTCTCGGGATTTACAGCCATTTTAGAATTGATTTATTGTGCAAGTGTCTATTTTCTTATTCTGGACTATTTTCAATTGCTTTATTGGAGCTTTTTTTGTGGCCATTGTAGTTGCTAATCCTAAAGTATTGGCCTTAAGTGATTTTGTTTCCATTTTGTCCTCCGAGCCATTGCTCTATAACCCATATACTCAAACACCTATATAAACTTTTCTTAATTTTTTCTAAAATCTTACTGATTTTTAAACTGAAACCATTCAAAAATCAATTTCATAAACACAATTTTCTAGACTTCTTTTAAATGGATTCCTTGCAGAATTAATCCTAAATTGATTGTCTAAAAACTCTATTCTTTCATCATAATAGGCAATTTTTGCATCTCTATCAGGATCAAGACCACTATCATAAAGATAATTCTCCAACTTCCTTCTTTTTTCATTCAACCTAAGGCTTTCATTAGTATAGTAAAGCATTCTTTGCCCATAATTCAAGAATTCTCTTACATTTATTTTTACTACTTTCTTCTCTTCTTTCTTTTTAAAGAAAGATATAATGTAGCTTATTATTTGTTTTATCATAGTAAAGTAGTAATATATACTAGAATATATACTTTGTGGATGATATGTTTGGAAAATTTGCAGATTAGCCGGAAGATTTACGGGAAATGGTGATTTGTCAAAAAATTCCTTATGAAATACAATAGAACAATTGATAGCTTTTTAATAACCTTCAACACAACTGATTGGAGCTTTTATTACTTATTACACAAAGCCTATTAAGCAACGACCTCTTCCGATGCATTTTTCTCCAATATTTGCTTTGCCAATTTTATGAATTCTGCTTCTTTTTCCTGAGGTATTGAAGCTCCAGCTGCCAACTTATGGCCGCCTCCAATGCCATCAAGCTTGCTGCAAATTTCGTGCATGAAATTATTCAAATCCATCTTTGACTTTGCGTAACCAGAAATTCTTGAGCTTATTTTTGTCGTGTCATCCAATGAATGGGCCATGCTTATTATTATAGTTCCATCAGGATAAACATTAGATTTAGAAATCAATGAGGCTAAAGTTCCAATCAAAGTGTCGCGAATCCTTTCCTCAGCATTTATTATAACAAAACCTTTCTCTTCTATGACATTTTCCTTGCCTTTATTCTTGTAGAACCATGACAACGCGTTTATAATTTCATTTCTATATTGGGTTAGCAAGTCAATTGCCTTTTCTTTCAATTTTTTATTTCCTAAACATGCGCCAAGACCTAATGATGATTTGCCTAATCTTCCGCAGCAATTCAACAAAGTAGAAAATTCCTTTGCATCTCTTGTAGGGCTTTCTGAAGATTCTCCATTAACCAGATAAATAGGACCATACAATTCTTCTTCTGTGTCAGAGCCCAATCTTTTCAATGTAATAGAAGTAATCAATCTCTTCAATTCTTCCTCGCTTAGGTGCTCCATCTTTCTCCATAAATTGTTTTCCTTTGGCTTGATGTCAATTGACTCTAGAAACTGTATCGCTGCCCTTTCATTTCCTGTAATTTCAGGCAAGTATGGATTTGTAGAGTATTGCAGAACTTTATACAAAGGCTTTGTGTGAATTCCAAACATCTTTAAAGAATTTTTTACTTCTATCTTTCCAGAAGAAACAGCATCTTCTAAAATTTCATTGTTCAAGCTCTTGAACCCGTTATTTTCTTGGATGTCACCTATTGCTCCTATCAAAGCTAGATAAGCTAATTCAATATTTTTTTCATTCAGGAATTTTGCAAAGAAATAAGCTATGCCTGCTGCAGAAATTTCCTTTGTGCCGTCAATGTCGAACAAAATAGGATTGATAAAATTCAATGAAGTTTCTTTTTTTTCTGGAGCATGATGATCTAAAATAAAAACCTGCTTGTTATTCAGCTCCTTTTCCATCAATGTAAGATAATCAGAACCCAAATCAACGAAGAAAACAATTGGATAGTCTTCATTTTTCAATTCAGACAGCAAGTTTTTATCTACCTGACGAACAATCGAGACTGCAAACTTTATTTTTTCATTTTCAAAGGCTTTAATCAAAATTGAAGTTGCTGCTATTCCATCAGAGTCTAAGTTTCCAACTATCTTGACAACTCCTTTTATAGATTTGAACTTAGCTACTAAAGCTTCCAGGCTCTGTTTAAAATCCATTTTATTCTAATAATAATTTAGCTTTAGCCCTGTCGTATTTCCATTCTTTTGGCAAAATACTGTTTTCTTTATAATAAGTAACAAGTCTCTTGATTCTGCTTTCTGTCAACAACCTGCCTCTTAGGGCAACCATGTCTTTCTTGTTAGTTTCTAAATGCTTGGTAATTGCTATGTCTCTTATGACTAAAGCTCTTAAATCATCAGGAATTTTAGGGACTAATTGATGTTCTTCCAATATTTTAGATATTCTTTTGTTTGTTAAAATTTGAACGTCAGGAATGCCGTAGGAATCTCTTAAATTTAATCCTATCAATGAAGAAGTCATGCCTTGCTTTGCTAACTTTACAACTAATTGCTCTATTGTCTTAGCATCATATCTAACCCAAGATGGCTTTGCTTTTTTGACTGGCTTCTTGCTTCCAGACTTTCCTTTTTTTCTTGAATAAATTCTTGCCATTTTAGAGTTTGAGAAATAAGTAGCGAAGCATAGGATTGCTTTCACAAGCCCATCTCTCGAAAGTGAAGCTGGAAATAGGATTTATAAAGCTTTTGATTCACTATTTTACTATGGATAATAAAATTATAAATGCCATTGAAAAGCTGATAAGAGCAGGTTTGGATAAAGAGAAAATCAATGAAACTATACAAAATGATGAGTTTGACGAGCTTTTTTCCATTGCAAAAGCAAGAATACATAATAAAAAAATAGAGAATAACAATCTTATTTTTAATGAAGAAGATTTGAGGTTTGCAACCAATTCTTTAGTAGCCAAGTACAGAGCAAAAAGGCTAAAATGCAAAACTCTGCTTGAGATTGGGGCTGGCATCGGGATACAAACAATAGAATTTGCAAAAACTTGTGATAAAGTGATTGCAATTGAGAAAGACAAGAGGAAATTCAATTACTTGAAATTAAACTTAGAGATTGCAAATGTTAAAAACGTTGAACTAATCAATAAAGATGTCTTTAAAGTAATAGATGAGTTGGGATTTGACAATGTTTTTTGCGACCCAGAAAGAGAAGAATCTGAAAAAGAAAGGACAATTGAAAGTATAAAACCAAATCTGGAAAAATTAACTGGAAAAATTCAGGATATAAGCATAGAATTGCCACCACAGATAAAATTAATACCTTTTGAATGCGAAAAAGAATATGTCTCTGTTGATGGAAGATTAAATAGGTTAAATGTTTATCTAGGAAAACTAAAGAAAAATAAAATAAGCGTTATTGCATTGCCATCTGAAGAAATGCTGACAAAAGAAGATGAAGATTTTGTAAAAGAGAAAGGACATGTCAGAAATTATATGTATGAAATTGACAAGGCAGTTGTAAAAGCAAGTCTGCAGAGAAAAATAAATGCTGATGGAAGCATGGTTACAGACGAGTGGATTACTTCTGAAGACAATATTGAAAGTCCTTTTTTCCTTAATAGGTTCAAAGTAATTGATCATTGCGAATATGATGACGAAAAAATAATTGAAATTTTAAAGAAAAACAAGATTGGAAAGACTGTCATAAGAGCTAAATTAAAACCACAAGAGTATTGGGATTTCAGAAAGAAATATGAATCAAAGATAAAAGGGCAAAGGATAGCTCACTTACTATTTTTAAAAGGCAATGTTGTAATTCTTGAAAAAATATAATCAAATTCTAAAAACACTGTCTCCTTTTCTGCATAAATCGCTAACTTTTATCCCGACATCGCTACCTTTAGCTGCTGAAGTTACTTTCTTATGCTGTATTTGCATGCTATCAACTTTCTGCTCAAAGTTCCTGCTGCCGCCTTTTATCCTAATTTTGTCCCCGACTTTCAAAGAATCCTTCAATTTTAGGGCTATCACACCAACTTTGGCATAATAGTCCATTACCTCTCCTATTAGTTTTTCTGGCATAATATACCATAAGATAAGCAAGTATTTAAGGATTTTGGAGAAAGTGGCTTTGTTAAATAAGTAGCGTCTGTTAAATAAGTGCTTGAGTTGTTAAATAAGTTCTTTATAGACTAAAATAGCTGTTAATATTGCTATGATAATTGTGAAAATTACAATCACGAATGTCATTCTTTCCATACTATCTGTGGAATCTACAGTTTTATTAGCCTGAACTAATTGTATCCCTGCAGGACCTAGAATATAATGGTCATTTCCTTGAGGGTCATTTCCTACATAAGTAAAGTAACCCTTTTTTATTAGTTCTTGCTTGAGTAGTGGTTTGCCTGCTGTAAATTTATCCACAAAACCATAATAAGAATAATCTGGAAAATCTCCTGCCATCTTTTCCATTAATTCTGATAAATTTACAGGGTCTCTCTTCTTTTTCCAAAATTTGTTTGCCATTACTTCCTCTTCAAAGCCTCATCAATCAATTCTTCTAGAAAATCAGACATATCTACCTTCTTGATAGCACATTTAGCTTTAAATTTTGCCCAAAGGTCTTCATCAACTTTGATACTGGTTGTTGTTCTTGGCATAGAAATTATAGTAGTATGGTAGTATATAAATATTATTGTCTTAGAAGCCACCTAATTTAGATTGTTTTTCATTTTGCTTCATAACATCTTTCATGATTTTATAACCTTTATCATTATTGCTAGCATAAATTAGAGAATAAATTGAAGAGTTTTTTTCATTCTTTATAGGCACTGCAACAACATATTCAAAATAATCTTTTAGGGTTTTTATATATAAATCTGTATAAAGTTGGTCTCTATTAATTGCTCTTTTTGGTATTTTTTTCCATTCTTCATTCCCATAATATTCAGTAACTAATTTAGGATTTTCATCAATGTTTCTTATAACCCCCATAGATGAAAAATTTATTAATAATTCAACATGTTCTTTTTTAGAGCAGGTTATAACGGATTCAATTTTCAATTCAGTTCCATAAGGGTCTAATAAGATAAAACAAGGCTTATCTGGAATATCTTGCAATTTTTCTTTTATATATTTATTAGCATCTATGCATTCAAGTTCAACATTTATCTGCTTAGTTTCTTCGTCTTCTTTTTTTCTTCTAACAGTAGTCCTACTATTTAGAAAAGGTTTTGTATTTTCTTTCAATTTATCAAATCTTTTTGGTTTATTTTCAATCAATATGTAATTAGTAAAAGGAAATTTAAGACTTAATGCTATCAAAGGAGAACCAAAATCCTCATTATACCTACCTTCTCCAGCAAAGCCATCAATATAATAGAACCTTTTAAACCAGCAGGAAATTATTGTGGTATATGCATGCAAGTATTTTCTTAAATAATTCCATTTAGTTCTAGTATGCGGTTTTATCTCATCCATAAGCTAATGGCTTTTGTATAGGTATATATACTTTTTCAAGGCATTTGTCTTGGATAATTGATTTAATTTTAGGATATTCGCTATAAGTTCTTCCTAATAAAGTTCTACCACCAGATTTAGCAGTTATTCCCCCCCACTGCTTAAAAAAGAAAGCTACATTTTGCTCCCTGCATTGTCTAAAAATATTTAATATCCATTCTTGCTGTATAGGTCTATGGTTTTTTCCGCTTTCTCCACCAATTATAGCCCATTGAATTCCCTTAAGATTTAATTTACCAACATCTCCAATTAAAGGTTCTAAACTTAAGAATTTAATATATGCTGGAACTTTTCTTAAAAAGTCTATCCTTTGTTTTACTCTTTCGTCTTCTACAGAAGTTCCTAGCCAAATGTGGTAGGCTGGTTCGTGTCCTCTATCAAGCAAATATTCTAACATTCTTTCTGGTCTCTTTGTTAAAATCTGATAAATATGCCAATCTGCTTCCATCATGGTTTCCCATACTTTATCAATAAAAGAAAAAGGAACATCTTTATGAAATAAATCAGACATGCTATTCACAAATATTTTTTTTGAATCCTTCCATTTCAAAGGTAATTTTAAAGCATCTTCATGCAAGGTTAGTTTAAAGCCATTAGCATATTTTTTACTATGCATTCTTTGCAATCTTAAAGCTAATTTTTCAGCATAGCAATTTTTACAGCCTTGACTTACTTTTGTGCAACCAGTAGTAGGATTCCAGCTTGCATCAGTCCATTCTATTGCACTTTTTTCAGCCATTTTATGTTATATGTTTTTTATGTTTAATTAGTTTAGTAGGGAGTTTGTCTTGTATCTTTTGAGTAGCATCATTATTTTTCTTTTTCTCCTTTTTCTTTAATCATTTTAGTAATAGACCTACCATCTGCATATTCCTTAATTATTCTATTTACTACATCACTTTTATTTTTCAGTTTCCAAAGAGCCTTACATACTTCTATTATTTGAGCTTCCTTTTCTCCAAAGTGAATAGTATGACTTGGCATTATAATTACTTCAATATACTTTATTTTATAGTAATTTAATGTAATTTGTAGTATTTAAGTATTCCTATATATATTTTCAACAATAAAGACAAATTACCCCGAAACGCTTATATAATAGTATAGTATTATATAATACTATGATAATAAGCAAAATTGGTGATGAAAAGAGAAAAGAGCGTGGTAGGTTGATAGCCCTGCGAGGATTTGAACCTCGGTCACAGCCTCCAAAGGGCCGTATCCTTGGCCACTAGACGACAGGGCTATAGCTAAAAACTTAAGAAAATGACTTAAAAAGCTTTTGCTTAATTTAATTTTAAGGACTTATATGTCCTGGATTAGTTAATATAAATTCGCCAAATTTAATAAAACTATAAAGGCAACCTGAAAGAGTAATAGGTATCGAAATAATCTGATAAGCTTCCCAAAGATCTGAATTAAGAGAGTGATTAGAATCATATTTATTTTTATAAAGCAGACCAATAACTGGAATCCATCTGCTCAATTCACCATCTGATATCTTCTCTTCAAGAGATTCCATCTACTAAATTAGAAACTTAATATAGATTTCTATTTCTTCTTGAGCCAACTTACTAGATAAAAAATAACCATCAAGTTCAATATTATCAAGATAATCAATAAAGCATTGCTCATTTTATATTCCTGCCAAAGCTTTCTTTGCTTTATATCTGCCTCTAGCTTCTACTTTCTTGAAGCGTTCTAAGACTTCTTTGTGTTTATTATAATTTTTATAGCCTTCTAAGACATTTGAAAAACTTTCTGAAGCGTGAGAAGAATGCCTGCTTTCCAAAGCTTGCTTTAATAAATGAAGCTCGACAGCCTTGTCTTCCACTCTGTCTGAGATAAAACCTAATCCAAAATCAACAAAATAGATATTGTCTTTCTTCAATATCATGTTTGAAGTTGTTAAATCGCCATGTATAATATTTTTTTCATGCAAAAACGCTACGTTATTGCCAATTTTTTTAGCAATTTTTTCTCTCTTATTCTTCGGATAGAAATCAAAAACGTCTTTCAACAATAAGCCTTCAATGAATTCCATCTTAATCTTCATGTTTTTTTCATCAACATCAAAAACTTTAGGAGCAAATGGAACTTTTGACAACAATTTAGCTTCGCTTCTTGTGCGTTGTTTGCGTAATTTGTCGTCTATAATCTGAATTCTATAGTCTTTTTTTATTCTTTCTTTTATTAAAACTCCATTTTCGATCGCAATCTGTGCTTCTGCACCTTGTGAAATTATTCGCTTCGGCATTGTTCGCAAAAATATTCTCCTGGTTCTATCTTAAGTTTTGTTTCAAAGTCACTACCACACTTTTCGCACTTGACAAACATGATAATTATTAAAAACTAGTCATTTAAAAGAATTTTGTTTTGCCTTTGAACTTCTTCATGAGCTTATTAACATCCATATCCTTGGAACCTTTCATCAATTTCATCATCTTCTTACTTTGGTTATACTGTTTTATTAATTCTCTTACTTCACCAACACTTACCCCTCCTCCTCGGCCGATGCGATCAATACGGCTTCTATCAATAAGGTCTGGATTCTCAAGTTCTTTTCGCGTCATTGAACTCATAATTATCTTCCATTTTTCTAATTTCCCTTCCTGTTGGCCAAGCATCTCCTTAGGAATATTCATGTTGCCCATGCCTGGAATCATTTCAAAAATCTTGTTTAAAGGTCCCATTTTTTTCATAGCAGATAGTTGCTCGTACAAATCTAAAAAATTAAAATCGCCTTCAAGCATTTTCTTCCCCACTTTCTCTGCTTTATCTTGATCAATAGCTTCTTTTGCCTTTTCCAGCAAAGCTTCCAAATCACCCATGCCTAATAATCTTGAAACAAAGCCTTTTGGATTGAAAGTTTCCAAGTCGTCCATCTTTTCTCCAGTTCCAATGAACTTGATTGGAGCGCCAGAAACAGAGCATGCAGATAAAGCGCCACCTGCTCTTGCAGTTCCATCTAATTTTGTGACTAGAACTCCAGAAACATTGCAGCTTTTGTGAAATTGTTCTGCTTGTGTCAATGCAGCTTGCCCGATATCAGCTGAAATAACCAAAATTCTCTCATCAGGTTTGATTTCCTTGTTCAAAGATTCAATTTCCTTGATTAAATCTAAAGACAGCGCATCACGCCCTGCCGTGTCTATTATAATCAAATCATATTTATTTAATTCTTTTTCAAATTCCTTGTAGATTTTTAAAGCATTTTTTTCTTTCTTGTTTACAAAAGAAGCAACATTGACTTTCTTGGCAACCTGCTCCAACTGGTCTGAAGCTGCTGGTCTATGGACATCCAAACCTAGCAAAGCAACTTTGAATCCGCGCTTAGCATAGTAATGAGCTAATTTTCCAGACGAGGTTGTATTATGTACTATGATGTTATCTGCAATAAAGCTATGATTATCTTCTACAGTTAAATCGTATACAAATGGTGTAGTTCCAATATTCTCAATTTTTTTTACGCTAATCCATGAAACATCTGAATTAACAAGAAGTTTAAAGAATTCTAAAAGATCATTTTTACTATAGATTTTTTTATAAGCCAAAGCTTTTTTTGTAAGGACAATCTGATTATTATTTTCTTGTATAAATCCTTCCTTACGTAAAATAGGCAAAAAACCATTGAGAATTGAATGGTGGATAGGTTTATTATATTGAATTAAATCTAATATGCGAAAGAAACTCCCTTTTTTCTTTAATAAATAAACCCCAAGTACCTTTGCAAGACTCTCTCTAGAGATTAATCCTTTTTTTTCATACATCCCATAACTAGTTACATATTCTTGTATTTCACCGATTGAGAAACCTAGAGAATGACGCAATTCTTTGAGGGACTGACCTAATGCAATCATATCTTGCTTTCCACAACCTTGAACTTCTCCAATAAGGGCATAAGATTCAATTCGTTTCTTTTTATGCAAGACAGTAAATCCTATTCGTGAAGCGTAAAGCTCTGCGTAACGCGATCTCAAAGTCAAATACCAGTAAAATTTACCATCTGTCAATTTTTTACGAATAGATGATAAAATACCAAACCTATGAAGGAGATAAGAGGTATCCATTATCATGTTCTTGCTTTCTGAAGAAATTTCAATTTCGCGATTATCTAAAGCAGCATAAGCATCACAATCAAAATATGCTCGCAAAAAGCTTTTAATAACAGAAAGAGGAGATTGTAAAATTATTTTAGAAACCTTAAGTTCTCTTCCCTTTTTTCCTATAGGGATACCAAAAATAGTATGTAAAATATTAACCAAAGTTGTGGAAGAAATTCTCAAATGGTGGGTATCTTTTGTTCGATCATCAAGAGTGTCACGAGTATTAAGACCAAATAATTCTCTAGTTAAAAATATCACTCTTTGAATTACTTCAGAATCCTCATTTGTAATATCAACATATTTCTCATCAAGATGTCCGTCTCCCATAATATAACCTAAAAATTCTGCAAGCTCTTCTGTCAAAGAAGTTGGAAATGAAATAAAATGCTGTGCTGCTCTCTTTTTAAGAACAATCTGTTTATTATAAGAGTCAACAAGACAAATAGGAGTAATGCCTTTTTTAAGATCCTCTGTTAATTGGCAATAGTTGCGCGAATAAGGAAGGCTTGGTATCAATTTTTTCTTAATATTAATTGAAGTTGTATCTAGATAATACCCATTAACATCGATATCGAGCTTTTTTAATTCTGAAAAAAAATCCTGTTCTTTCCCATAAAGAGAATAATTTGATGGAATTGCAACTACATCGTCCTCTGTAAGAGAATCGGCACGTATTTGCTCAACTTTTCCTTTTCTAAGAACAAAAAAAGGATGTTCTAGGGTCACACGAACACTAAAATCATTTCCATTATTTAAATAAACTTGAAGAAGGCTTTTTCCATCTAATTTCCAAAGATGAGTTACTTTTTTAGATTCTATTTTTAATTTTTGTGGATTAAATGAGGGAACAAATAATTCTTCAGTTTGAACATCAATAATTTTACCGTCCTCTAAATCAGATTCACTTTTAGAATAGCGATTATATAACTCTTCAGCAGAAAGAATTTCTCCATTGCTCAAAGGAATTTTACTATCTTTATGAACACATTTTCCAGAACCGAACAAGCCCAGAAGCATAATCTTGAATGGCTTTTTGTCAACTTTTATTTCATTTTTCTCATTGCCTAAAAATTTTACAAGCTCTTCATAGACAATATTTACTAAATGCTCTCTTTTAGTTATTATAGCAGGAGTTTTTTCATTTAAAGCGCGTTCTTTAATTGACTTAGTTAAATTAAAAACTAGCTTTACATTTACATCTGCCTGTAATAAAGCCCTTTGGATGTCCTTAATCAACTCATCAATAAGCTTGTCATTCACGAATACAGCTGAAGCTATCTTTTTCAAAGTGTTCTTCAATGAATTTCCAAGGCTGTCTAAAACCATAATCAAGGCTAAATTAAGGCGATTTATAAATGTTTAGAATCTATTGTATGCCAGCTAACTTTTTTATTCTCGACCAAGCTTTTTATTCTTTTTTGCTTGTCAGTCAGATTAGATTTACCGGTCTTGAATTCAATGAAAACTATCTTGTCATCCTCAAAGTTAATTCCGTCAATTGGAGAGCCTATGAACCTGAAGTTACTAGGATTATAGGGATAGTCTTTCATGAAAGGAAACAACTGCTCTGAGACTTTTCCATGCTTTACATACATGCTCCTATGCTCAAAAATCAAATTATCATATTCACTTTTCATAGCAGAATATTTTTGATAGTAATAAAACGCCAATAAAATTGCTATTACTATAATCAAGATTTCTAGAAGCATTTTAACCATCCAAGATGGCTCTATAGCCTGTCCAATTCATCTGCAAGTGCACATTTTCATCAATAGGAACGTCAAATATCGCAATCCTTTTTATCGAATAGTTGAAAGGAACTTCCTCAGGCTTCAAAGGGTTTCTTGCAAAAGATTCAGCATCCTTGTCTCTTGAATAAATGCCTTTATTTCCAACCAAAGTTATGGTAGGCATCACCATATTTTCTAGCTTGCTTCTGCTATTTGAAATTTCCAAGGAAACTATGTAGAAAACTCCATTGGCTTTAACACCAACGCCCAAATTGTCGTTGAAAAACATGTAGCTCTTGTCTATGCCATTTACCATAAATGAAATATTCCTAAAAAAGATTTCAGAATCATCGTCAAGATGCTCTACTTCCTCTGAAAACTTGACTATACTTGCTATTCTTGGCTTTTCCTCGACATTGCTCTGCATTGCAAGAAATATTAAAATTGCTACTAAAATCAAAGCAGGAATAAAAAAATGTTTTCTCTTGTAAAATGGAGTCTTTTCCCAGAAATACCTGCTCTTAAAAATATCACCCATTCAAAAATATAATATTAAAGAATTAATAAACTTACTCTTTTGGTATTACTGTTTTAAATGTATGGGTATCTTCAAACCTAATTATGTCCAATATTGAATTATCATAAATCTTAGAATCTGGCTGCTTTGTGTAGATTATCCATATGGACTGGTTGAAGTAATTTTTATCCAAAACATTCTGATTCAAGCAATAAGAACCATGCCATGCCTGATCTTCAGAGCCAAATTCGCATAAGGTTAATGAAGTAACTTCCTTCTTTGCAAAATAAATGAAGGCCTTCCATAATTTAGGATCAACATTTACAGGCTCTCTGTTTAAATTTTCAGAATCAAACTTAAATACCAGTACAGGATTATTTTTTTCCATTCTCTTGTAAACAGAAAAGTCAGTATTTATTGAGTCTTTAAGGTCTGTTTTTGTATCAACTATTTTTACTTCAGGTATAATTTCTTTTTCTCCTGCAACATTTTCAGTTGTAGTTTGCTGATTAGAAGTCTCAACATTATCTTGAACATCTTCTTGAGTTGCTTGCTCAGAGCAGGCAGATGCAAGTAGTAGTAATAGTAATATCAATATTTTCATAGATTAAGCATAATGTAAAAATTTAAAAAGATTTCTATTGGATGCGAAGGATGCCTAGTCCTTCTCCTGCCTGGAGAGATTCTTTAACGCAGACAACTTTCTGGTTATCAGAAGCAGTTGGATCACCTAAAATTGCATTATAGCCATCTGGGCAGGCATATTCTTCCCATTCGCCAAATTCATTGCACCTTCTGTAGCCGCGAGGAGCCATAGATACCTGACCGTCTCTGCATTCGCCAACCAAAGAGCTTACTCCATGCCTTCTCGAATCTGTATTTGACTTATCTCTAATCTTCACTACAAGCTGTCTGAAAAGCTCCCTATCTCTTTCTGTCCATTTTCCGTCGCCTGCAGTTTCTCCATAATAAGCTGGTGCTGGAAAAACATCAGCTGAATAAAATACAGAGGCATCTTCTACTTTGGGATCATAATATCCACGGTGGTTGCTTTTTAATTGAGTGTATTTATTATATTTTAGATTGAACGTCTTGAAATCATCATCAGTGAAAGCAATTCCGTCGCCATCTACGTCACCTTTGCCTTCTGCTAGAAGCCAAATAATAGAAGTTTGACCTGCTAGCATCTGGGAATTTTGCCCAATATTTTGGCTAACTGTAGCCTTTCCTGTAATAGAATCAACATTAAATGAAGAAATAACTAGAATCAATATGGCTAGTACAATGATTTTATTGTCTTCCATTAAAACACCTCTGTTTCCATCAAATTTTATTGTTTTATTGTATTTAAGCCTTTCTCTTTCTTCAAGAATATGCAGTCTTCCTTCACTTCAGAAAGCACATAATTCAGATTGTCTTCTTTTTTGTCAAGAGCTTCGATTTCTTTTTCAAGATCGTAAGCCTCGTCAAACTCATCGTCATATTTCTCCTTGAAATTGTCTGCGCTAGCCTCGTCATTTGCTGCTTCAGCAGCCTTCATTGAGTCAAAATATTCGTCTATTTTTTCTTTTGCAGTCCTTAAATCATCCTTGACAAAATCTCTATCCCTATTATTTTCAATAATAAGCTTTTGCATATAAGAATAGTAGAAATCGCAGTTTTCTGCTGTCAAGATTAAGAAGTCAAAAAGATTCTTCACTGATTCCCGCTTTCTTTGCTTTTCTAGCTCTGCATAAGGTATTTGAGTTCCTTCTTGAACCTTTTCTTGAGTGGTCTCATTTGAAACATTTTCAACTTTCTCTTCAAAAGATTCCTTGATTATTTCTGGAGGTTTTACGCAAGCAGACAAAATCAATAATGCAAATAAAATCCAAAATCTCATGATAATATAAGACATTAAAAACTTATAAAGGTTTCACTTTAGGACCAGAAGGTGAGTCTTCAACAGAATATCCTTTTGAATTTATTAAAGTTCTAATTTGATCTGATTTTTTCCAGTCCTTATTGTTTCTTGCTGTTTCTCTTTCTTTAACTAATTTTATAATTTCCTTAGGTATTGAAACTTTATCAGACTCAAGTAATGATAAGCCTAAGATTTTATCAAATTCTTTTACTGCTTCTAATTTCTGCTTCGATCCTAATTTTGAATCTTTTAATAAATCCCATAAAACTGCAACAGCTTTTGGCATATCCAAATCATCATTTATTGCATCTTCAAATTGTTTAATATAAGATGAGGCTGAGCCTTTTGAAGTTTTTTCAGTTTTTATTTCTACAACTATGTTTTTCAAATGATTATAAGCATTTTTTGCTGCAGACAAAGACTCAATTGAAAAAGTCAAATGAGATCTGTAATGGGCAGAGTAAGTAAAATATTTGTATACTAAAGAGGAAAAACCATTGTCCTCCAATTCTTTCAAAGTCAAAGCATTTCCTTCTGACTTGCCCATACGAGAATCTTTCAAAATTAAAAATTCTCCATGAAGCCAATATTTAACCCAAGGCTTTTTTCCAGTTGCTGCTTCGGATTGTGCAATTTCATTAGTATGGTGAACAGGAATATGGTCTATGCCGCCACAATGGATGTCAAACTGATTTCCTAAAAACTTTATTGCCATTGCGCTGCATTCTATATGCCAGCCTGGAAAACCAACCCCAAAAGGAGATTTCCATTCCATCTGCCGCTTTTCATTTTTTGGAGAGAACTTCCACAAAGCAAAGTCTGTTGGATTCTTCTTTTCACCCATTTCAATTCTTTTCCCAGCTTGCAATCCTTCTTTTTTTAATTTAGCTAATTTTCCATAGTCCTTGAATTTAGAAGTGTTGAAATAAATTCCATCTGAGGTTCTGTAAGTAAGGCCTTTTTTCTCTAGAATTTTTACTAATTCAATTTGCTCTTTTATATAGTCAGTGGCTTTGCACCAAATATTGGGAAAAACAATGTTAAGCTTTTTCAAATCTTCCTTGAAAGCCTTTGTGTAGAATTCTACAATTTGCCAGGCTGACTTACCTTCTTTTTTTGCTTCTGCTTCCACCTTGTCTTCGCCAGTGTCTTGATTAGACGTTAGATGCCCGACATCTGTAATGTTCATAACGTGTTTGACTTTATATTTGTTATACAATAGAACTCTTTTCAACAAATCTTCAAATATGTAAGTGCGAAGATTACCTATGTGGGCGTAGAAATAAACCGTCGGTCCACATGTCCAAAAGCCAACATTCTTGCCTTTTAATGGCTTAAAGACCTCTTTTTTTCTGGTTAATGTATTAAACAAGTTAAGCATAGAAATATCAAAGATTGGTTGTTTTAAAAGGTTTCTGTAACAGAAACTAGATTAAAAACAGGCTAAATGAGACTGCTACTGCTATAAACCAGACTAGTTTGTTCCAGTAAAAGACTTTGGCTCCGTCAAAAGGCATGAAAGGGATTAAGTTGAATAAAGCAAGCCAAGCATTGATTCTTAATGCATCTACCGCAATTGAAGGGAAAAAATTGATTTTTATTAAGATTAAAGATAAAATAGCCAGTAATATATTTGTTAAAGGTCCTGCTAAACTTATTTTTCCATTTTTTTCTGTTGAAACATGACCAGAAATATAGACTGCTCCAGGGGCTGCGAAGATAATATGGAAAAAACTTATTACTAACATAACAAGAAGCATTTTGTTGTCTGCTCTAAACTCTGCCCAGCAGCCGTATTTTTGAGCTAGATACTTGTGTGCGAGTTCATGAAGCAAAAAAGATAGACCTACTATAACAACGGATAGCAAAAAAACATTTATGAAATTTGAGAAGCCATTAAAAGCTATAGTAAAGGCTAAAGAAATTGCAAACCATGCCTTGATTAAATCGTGTTTTTCTATTGAAGAGTATTTCATTTCAAAAAGGATAAAGGCTAATCATTTTATAAAACTTTACTTATTTGCTCTATTCCAGAGGTTTTCAAAGACTATTCTTTGAGTATCGCTTATTTCTTTATCTTGAATATAGACACCGCTAATTTCTCCATCAAATGATAAAATCCCTACTTTGCATCCAGCAATGAATGTGACTGTTGGGCATTTTTCCATAGACTTAAGAAATTTCATTTCTGTAACCTTTCTTATTTTTGGATCTTCTATCCTAAAGAGGGCATATTTTGATTTTTCAAATATCATTTTAGCTTTAATTTTTTCTTCAACTCTTCTTCTTGCCAAGGATTCTGGAATATGTTTTAGAGATTCATATGCTTTTTGAGCAGAACCATAGACTAACAACTCTTTTTCCTTATAAAGTTCTTCTAACAAGGCTATCGCCCCTTTTATACCTTCAAACATTTCAACCAAAGGTTTTTCCCTAGCACTTTCTTTGATTTTTTCTAGTTCTGGTAAGACCCTTTTAATCTTGTCTTCTTTTTCTTTTAATAGAGCTATTAATTCGCGAGGTTCAACTGCTTGAAAATAATATTTCTTGTCTTTAACAAAAAATCCAATAAGTCCTTTAGACTTAAGAGCTTGCAAAATATCATAGGTTGTACTTCTTCTTAATTCTGTTAAGTTACTTATTTTATTGGCTGTGCTAGCCCCGCTTTTTAAGCATGCTAGGTATACCTTTGCTTCTTTTTCAGATAATCCGTAATCACGCAACTCATTTTCCATAAGCTTAGATAAATCTTTTAATATATAAATTTATCGTCTAAAAACGACGACAAATAATTATATACCCCCGTATCTATATGATATATAAGAAATAATAAGGAGGTAAATAAAATGAAATCAAACGTAAAAAAAGCATTAATGGTTGGTACTTTAGGGTTGGCAGGTATTATAGGGATAGGAATCTTAAATCCTAATAAGACTAAAACACTATATACTGATATAAATGGAGACGGGATTAAAGACTTAGTGACATTATGTAAGGATGGCAAGGCTTTCTATTATGATGCATATGAAAGTAATGCCTTTGCAGGACCACGTAATTATAGAGGTATTATGGCTGGCTCCAATGAAGCTAAGGTAATTGAAAGTTTGGTTGAAAACTATGTAGTACAATCAGACAATTTTTAATTTTTTATTTACAAATATTCCGTAAATCTTCCATATTATACTGTAGAATATAGACAAGTGACAACCTCGCTAAGAGTGTTTATAAATCAAAATTGCGTCATTAAAGTATGTTTGTGGCTAAAGAAGATGGGATAATTAGAGTTAAAATAAATAGCAGAACACAAATTAGTATATTTAAAAAGTTTAAAAAAATAATGGATAACATAGAAAAAGTCGCTAAATTGTTAAATCTAAAAGAGGCAACTTTTAAAAGATACGCAACAAATAGAACCCGGTATTTACCAGAAAAGACCATAAATAAACTTTGTTCAATACTTAAAATAAATAAGATAAGAATTTTAGAAAGAACAACATTAAAAGAGATAAGGCAAAAAACAATTAAAAAGACTTATCCTTCTTTAAAAAGGAAGTATGGTGATAATTGGCAAAAAGTTCTAGCCATAAGAGGGCACAAAACCTCGAGGAAAAAATATGGGAAAAATTGGAGGGCTTTAATAACCGCGAGGGGGTATAAAACAAGTCGGAAGAAATATGGGAAAAATTTCCAGAAAAAGATATGGAATAAGGCCATTCTTAGCTTAGAGAATAGATATGGTCCAAATTGGGCTAAAATTAATTCAAAAAAAGCTATTAAAAAATTTAAGGAGAAATATGGAAATAAATGGGCAGATATTTTAATGAAAAATGCAAGAAAGGGGCATTTTAAAAAGTATGGAAAAAATTGGGCTAAAGTTCTAAGTAACAAAGGAAAAAGGAGCTTAATTAGAAAATATGGGGAGAACTACCGCAAAGAACTTTATAAATTAGCTAATTTTTTAGGTAAACGTCCGCTAACTAATGAAGAGAAACATATCTGTAGGATACTAAAGAAAAGCAAAATTCCGTTTGGGGTACACTGCACTAAAAATAATAGAGAGTATGATATTGCTATCCCAAATTTAGATAATCCTAAAATAATCATAGAAAGCGGTAAGATTAGCTCAAATATAGTTAATAGCAGGTACAAATTAGCCCAGCTATTAGAACAAAAGAAAAATTTTCCTCTAGCAATTAGCATAGCAATATTTAAAAGAAAGAATAAAAAAGAAGGTTTTAAGCCTGCAGTATATCATTTTTTAGTAGATAATGATATTTTCTCATTTTTACAAGATGATTTAAATAAAGTGGCTTTAATGATAAAAGAGTTTCTATTAAATAAAAATAAAAAATTAATAGAATTTAGGTACCCATTTTACAATTATGATAAAAGTGTTAATCTATCCTTTGCCGGAGCCCTTAGTAATAAAAGGCAATTTACTAATAGTGAAAGGAAATTAAGTCAATTACTAAAGAAAATCAAAGCAGATTCAGAAAGACAGGTAATAATAAAAACGAGATATGGCAACTCATTTGTTGTAGACAATTTAGAAAGAATAAAAAATATAAAGATTATTTATGAGATAACAGATACAAAAAATCAAAACACTCTAAGAGCACTCGCTGGTAAAATTGCCTTTCTTAAATATTCAAATAAAAATTTAAAGTTTATTGTTATTCTATCTAAAAGGAAGGAGTTAACAAACAAATACGGTGATGCTGCAATTTCAAATTATGCCGATAATATCATTTTAAAAAGCGATTTCAATAAAGAAGGTTTAATTAATGCAAGGGCCAATTTGAGCAGTTAGAGGCCTAACTGGTGTAGGATATCACTTTTATTAAATTCTTTTAAATCTGAAAGTTTCTGACCACACCCCAAATAAATTATTGGTTTTTTAGTAACATAACTTGCTGAAAGAATTGCTCCGCCTTTTTCATCTACATCTCCTTTAGTTAGGATTATTCCATCAATACCCACAACTTCATTAAACTGTTGAGATTGCAAAGTTACATCATTACCAGTGAGCGATTCACCGATGAAAATTTTAAGGTCGGGCTTTGCAACCCTGACAATTTTTTCCATTTCTCGCATAAGATTTTCATTTGAATGTTGCCTACCTGCAGTATCCACTAAGACTACATCCATGTTATGAGCTTTGCAAAATCTTATTGAATCGAATGCAATCGAAGCAGGGTCTGCATTGTACTGACCAGAGATTACTTTTACATCTAATCTCCTGCCCCATTCTTGAAGTTGCTCTATTGCCGAAGCTCTGAAAGTATCTGCTGCTGCAAGTAAACAAGAAATTTTATTTCTTTGTAGGTAATTTGCTACTTTTGCAATAGTTGTAGTTTTTCCTGCTCCATTAACACCAACAAAAACTATGACAAATGGTTTTTCTTTCTTGTTTTTTATCAATTTTATCAAGTCAGGAACTTCAAATGTCAAAATATTTTCAATGCTTGCTTTTAATTCGTGCAAAATTGTTGATTCCAGACTACCGCGTTTGATTGGATGATTAACAATTTTCTCTTTCAAATCCGATTTTATCTTGTCTACAACTTCGTAAGCAACATTATTTTCAAGCAGAGCCATTTCCAAATCAAAAAACAATTCATCAAACTTATTAGAGTCTATTTTTGTAGTTGTGATTGTTTCTTTTATCTTTTCAAAAAAGCCTTTTTTCTCTTCTGGCTGCTTGATTTCTTCAACTTTTTCTTCTTTAGAGAATATTTTTGAGAAAAATCCTTTCTTTTCTTCTCTTACTTCTGGCTCAGGAACTTTAATTTCCTCTACTTTTGGTTGCTCTTTTACAACCTCTTTTATTTTTTCAGCCTTGGGCTGTTTTCCCTTCTTAGGCTTCTCTATTTTAGGTTCTTCTTTCTTAGTTTCAACTACCTCTGCAGATTCTTCTGCCTTTTTTGTAAAAACAGAGACGGCCTTCTTTAGTTTTTCTTTTAAAAAGCTAAACATAGAGATAATGCTAGAAAACGGATTTATAAAGGTTATTGACTAAAGAGCTCTTTGATAACCTCGGTGGCATATTGGCCTTTCCCTAATTTAAATGAAACTATTGCCTTAAACTTGCCTTTATTTAGTTCATCTTTGTCCCATTCAACATCTAAATCAGAAACTTCTAAAAACATCTTTCTTGAACTTCCTTCAGATGTTAGTTCTGGCATCTGCTTGATGATGAAATCTTCTTTCTTAATGCTTTCTTCTTCCATTATCTTAGAATAAACATTTTCTACTTCTTTGTCTTTAAATTCTGTCAAGAAACCTAGTATAGGAACTTCATCGTACTCTTTTTTCAATTTAGAAACTACCTTGTTCCATAGATAAGACTGATAAGCTGAGATTCTAAATCTTAAATCTTTCCTGTCAACAAATCTTAATGCTTTAATATAGTCGTTGCCTTCAACTTTCAAGTTTAAAATCCTGCAAGCTTCCTTGAAATCTTTCTTGATTAAAGCCTTTCCAACCAAATAATTTCTTCCAGTGCCAAATCTCTGCTCTCCAAAATAGTTTATTATCGTTTTATCTTCTAATTTAACTCTTTCTTTCAAATCCCTAACAACAATCCTGAAGAAATTGCATTTTAACTGACCCAAACTTAATCTTTCACTGCCATAACCTAAGAATCTTATTTCAATATCCTTGATTCTTATATTTTCCAAATCTTCTTTTTCCAATTTGAAGGCAGAAACATACTGCTCTGTAACTGCATTCTTGTCCTTCATTCCGGCAATATTGAATCTAGATGGTTTTGAGTGCAAAACTGAAGCTATCTTATTTATAGCATCAAGATTGCTCCAGTCTTTTTTCTTTAGCAAAAAGTAAGTAAAATCTCCTTTTGGTAAAATAGCTAAGTCGAGCTCTTCTCTTACATAAAAATCCTCAGGAAGCTGCTTGATTTTCATAATAGTAGCAAATCGTAACGTTTAATAAGACTTTCTGCAACATTAAACTAGGGGTAAGATGACATCAGTTATTACTTATGAGAATCTGTATGAAATTCTAAGGAAAGAAAAGTATAGTCCTGAGATACAAGCCATTGACAAGAACTTTTACCAGCAATTAATACAGTACTTGGAAGAGAAAAAGGCGATAATAGAGAGTCAGAAAAACAAGGACAGCATATTTGCCAATGAAATCCAGAAAGCACAGATTCAATTAGACAATCTAAAGAAGACAATAAAAGAATTGTATGAAAGAAGAGAGAAGAAGATTATAGACCTGGCAATTTTCGCTTCAAAAATGAAAGACAAGCCAGACATGAACAATTTACTGACAGAAGAAAGAGTGTTTTTCAGCCATGTTCTTGAGATTTTAAACATGCACAGAAAGGGTGTTTTGAACAATGTTTTGGCCTCAAAGATGCCTATTTTAGAGCTTCCAAAACCTTTAAAAACAGAAGAAAAACAAGAAGAATCGAAGGTCATAAGATTTGTAACTGCAATTCCAAAGTTTGTTGGAGATGATTTAAACATCTACGGGCCTTTTGACGTTGAAGATGTGGCAAGCCTGCCATCAAAAGTTGCAGAACTACTAATCGAGAAGAAACGAGCTGAACAAATATGAAGATGAACAAATCTGTAAATAGATATTGTCCTAAATGCAAGAAGCATACTGTTCAAGCCATTACAATAGCAAAGAAGAAAGAAAGAAGCTCATTGTCACATGGCTCGATAAACAGAGCAAAAAAAAGAGGACTCGGAGTCGGATTTGGAAACAAGGGAAAGTGGGGAAGCAAGCCGCCTATTTCAAGATGGAAGATGACTGGAGCAAAGTCAAGCAAGAAGCATGATTTAAGATTCAAATGCAAAGATTGTGGAAAAACATGGGTAATAAAAAACACATTCAGAGCAAAAAAACTAGAATTCAAACAAACTACAAACTAAGGAGATAAAAAATGGAAGTCAAAGAGCCAAGTTCAAGATTCATCAAGGTAAGATGCCAGAAATGCAAGAACGAGCAGATAATATATGGCAAGCCAGCAACAAAGACAAAATGCCTTGTATGCGACAAGATATTATCTGATCCAACAGGCGGAAAAGGAAAAATAAAAGCAAGAATACTGGAAGTTTTGGAATAATTTACTTATAAACTCTAGGTCTTTTATCAACTTTTGCAACTAAGACTATTTTGTCTTTTTCTTTAACTTTATATAAAGCTCTAAAGTCGCCAATTCTATATCTAAATATCTTTTCATTATTTTCATCCCTGCCCATAAACTTAGCATCTTACGGCACTGGATTTTCTTCTAATCTTTTTAGGCGCTCTTTTATCCTATCTTTGATTAAAGTGTCTAACTTCTCTAGAAATCTATTTGCTTTTTCTGAGAGGTGTACATAGTACAATTTAAAGCCTCTTAGTTTTCCTATTAACCAAATCTTTTTCAGCTTCTTTCAAAGATTGAACATCATCTTCTGTCAAAACCATATCAGTATCTGCTATACGCTCCTTAATGTAATCCAATTCTAATTTTATTTCATCTAGTTTTTCTAAGATTAACTTATTTTCATTTGCCATAATTTTATATAAGAGATTTGTATTTATAAAGCTAATTATGTAAAAGTTTATAAAGGTACTAAAAACGCTTAATTATATGTATAAGAAAAAAGGTTTTCCTCAAGAGCAAGAACTAGTTTTATGTACAGTAACAAAGGTTTTGCCAAATTCTATTTTTGTAACTTTAGACGAGTATGAGAACAAAGAAGGATTAATACACATTTCTGAGATAGCTCCTGGAAGAATAAGAAACATAAGAGACTATGTAATTGAAAGCAAGAAAATAGTTTGCAAGATTTTAATGGTCAATAAAGATAGGAATCAAATTGACTTAAGCTTGAGAAGAGTTACATTACAGCAGAAGCTAAGCAAAGAAGGCGAGTTAAAAGAAGAGAAGGCTGCTGAAAAATTACTGGAAGCTGTAGCTAAAAATGCTAAAATAGACTTGAAAAAATTATATGATTCTGCTGGGATAAAGATAATTGAAAAATATGGAAGCTTGTTCAAAGGTTTTCAGGAAGTTGTTGTAAAAGGGGATATTGTTTTAATTGAAGCCGGGATGGACAAGAAAGTTGCAGCTGCAATAGCTACAATTGTAAAAGAAAGAATTAAACCGCCTGAAGTTAAAATTAATGAAATATTGAATATACATAATTCTGCTGAAAATGGTATTGAACTTATAAAGGATACATTGATTAAAACTAAAGAACTTGCTTCTAAAAACAAATATGACTTAAAAGTACATTATCTAGGAAGCCCAAGGTTCCAGTTCGTGATTACATCTACAGATTATAAGACTGCTGAAAAGAGTTTAGATGTTTTGAACAAGTTTGTGACTGATGAATCAAAGAAAAACAAGTCTGAGATTGAATTTACAAGGGAAAAATGATATTAAAAAGTTGGTTAAAACGTTATCTTGATTCTATAAATTTTAAGAGTAAAAAAGTGCTTGATGTTGGTTGCGGTAAAGGAAAGTATTCTACTTTATTTAATGGTGGTTATATTGGAATAGATAAAGATACTAAAAAGATAAAGCTTGCCAAAAGCAAATATAATGCTTCTAAATTTGAAGTCATGGATGCAACAAAATTAAGATTCAAAAATAATAGTTTTAATTTAGTTTTTTCTATAGCGGTATTTCATCACTTAAATGATAATGAAATAATAAAAGCGTTCAAAGAAATTTATAGAGTCACAGCGAAGGGTGGTAATATTTTATTAGTAGACTTAGTTTTACCTAAAAGCATAAAATTTTTAGCATATCCAGTTTTTTGGTTTGATAAAGGAGCGTATATAAGAGAATTTAACCGACTAAGTGAAATGCTATCAAATGAAGTTAATCCTAGATTTACATCTTTAAGTAGATTTCTTAATCTTGGTGTAGCAGTAATGGAGTGGAAAAAATGAAGGTTAAAATTCTTCAATGCACCAAATGCAGGGAATATAGCTTAAAAAGGAAATGTGTAAAATGTGGAGCTGATTGTCTTTCTAACAAGCCTGCAAGATATAGCCCAGAAGACAGGTGGGGCAAGTATAGAAGGATGGCAAAAGGTTTATAATTAGGTAGTATTCTAGAATAATATGAATATTGGGGACAAATCAGTCAAGGAAGGGGACTTGGTTCTTTTACTTAATAAGATTATTGATACACAATTTTTTACAGGAAAAATGTTTCTTTATAAAGAAATATATGGAACTGATGGAAGATTTATTAGAGCTAGTAGAGGAATTGAATTAACTCCTGCAATGAATTTAGGGGATATTGAAATGCCTGTGCCAAGAATATTAGATTGGAGACACAATGAGCATATAATCAATGGAGAAGCAGAGGAAATTTATTTAGGCTTAGATGAAATTTTAGAAGGTTTAAACAAACATAAAGAATTTGAAGTTTATGCAGCCGTAGCTCAATATTATGCCAATTTAAGACCTGCACTAAGCAAATTTTAATGTAAAGTTTTACAAAAGGTTTATAAATTACAACTACGTGATGAATATATATGACATGGAAGATAAAGCAACTTGCTAAGGCTAAGATTCTAAATCCAGTTCTTATTGAAGGTTTGCCTGGCATGGGTAATGTTGGAAAAATTGCAGTCGACTATCTTATTGATACTTTGAAAGCTAAAAAATTATTTGAGATGACTTCATATCAATTGCCTCATTGCGTGTTTGTAAATGACGATAATTTAGTAGAATTGCCAGAAATTGAAGTTTATTACAAAAATTTTAAAGACAAGACATTATTGTTTTTAGCTGGGGACATACAGCCATTAAATGAGGAAAGCTGCTATGATTTCTGCCACACTTTACTTGATAATTTTGAAAAAGGAAAAGGGAAAGAAATTATAACATTGGGTGGAGTTGCACTGCCAAAGGCCCCTATGAATCCAAAAGTTTACGCTACTGGAAATTCAAAAAAAATTCTTGATAAATATTACAAGTCAAAAATGATAACCAAAGGATTGAATCAAATTGTAGGACCAATTGTAGGTGTTTCTGGGCTGTTGACAGGATTGGCTGGCAAAAGAAATATTCCTGCTGTTGCTTTATTGGCAGAGACTTATGCCCATCCTAACTACTTAGACATAAAAGGTGCTAAAGAAATATTGAAAGTATTAAGCAAGCAGTTCAACTTGAAACTAAACTTGAAAGACTTGACTGAAGAAATTGATGACGGTGAAGAAATTGACAGTCGTAGAGCTGTTAAAAAGATAATTAAGAAGAAGTTAAGCGCTAATAAGAATTTAAACTATATTGGATAATTACTTCTCTTCTATAAACTCAACTTTTTGAATTAAATGACTTGTTGAACTTCTCCAAGGCCATGTAGTTAAGGGTTGAAAGTAAGTAATTTTTACTTTTTTACCTTTATCAATAGCCTCTTCAATTTTTTGTCTTATTTCATCTATATTTTCGTCATGTCTTTTTTGATTATCTATACTAAAGTCAAAAACATTTACTCCAACAGTATTACCTTTACTTACCATGCCTTCTAGAGCCATTTCACCTTCATAAGTCTTCCAAATTAATCCTTTATGTGAAAATTTATTAATCATTCCAGTTCTAACACCTTTAGAGAATTCATAATCATTGCTAATAATATTGCAACCTGTTGCAAATGCAAGTGAACCTACAAGTAAACTTCTTCCCCATCTTAGAAAAAATTCAACTGGTTCATAACGACCATTAATGATGCTTGGAAACCATCTTTCTTTAAATGTTGTTTTTTCTTCATTATACCTTGTCATTTTGTTTCCTCCATCAATACTGATTAAATGCTCTGTTCAAGATTATCAAGTTTCCTCTTCCTGAAGAGCCAAAGCTGTTTTGTATTGTTTTTTGGTTCATTTCATTGAAGTTGATGTCAAAGTCTCTGTTCTTGACTGATTCTGTCAATGAGTTTGAATTGCTTGATGTTCTTGAGTCTGTTAACAATCTTCCATTCAAGTAGTTGTTTGAAGCTGAATTGCTTAGTCCAATGTTTTGGTAAGTGTTTCCCCTTATACCATCACATCCAGTCCTTAAAATTGTATATTTAGTGTCTGGACCGCCACCATGTGTGTTTCTTTGTATGATTGTCTTGTCAAAGTAAGTGTACTTGTTCTTCATTTTTTCGCCTTTAGCTAAGCTGCAGTCGCCTACATTCAAATTGTAGCCTTGTGAGTAGCTGTTTGAAGCTGAAGATGAGCCAGAGTTTAATTGTGCTAAAATATCATTTAATTCTCTTAAGTCTGAAGAACTTGAAGTTCTTGCAAAGTCTCTTGAGAAAGCATTGCCTGAAAAGTCTAATCCATAATTATCGTTTGAATATGCATTTGATGCAAATGAACCTGAGCCAAAACTTATCTGGCCTGTTCTTCCGAATGATCTTGTACTTTGTGCTGAGACAGCTGATACTGTCAAAGCTAAAACTAAAATTGCGATTAATATTTTTAATATTTTCATTTTAATTTCTCCTTTTGCTTTTTTGCGCGACTGCGTCGCTGACGACGACTACCCTGCCACCCGAATCCGAGTCATCAAGGTTGTCCCAGCCGGAAAGCACGTTCAAGCTCCCGTCCAGGTCCAACCTAGAAAGGCCGTCTTGTCTTGTGTATAAAGTTCTGTTTCCTTTCTCATCAAATATTGGCAATCCATTCTTATCAGTTTTAGAGAATTTTTTACCATTGTTTTCATAAGCTAATTGAGGTGCCTCTATTATTTTAGCATCTTTCCTTAATTTAGGGCATAGCCCATAACTTGACTTATCATCATTCTTTAATCTCAATTCAGTTAAATTTATCATTAAAGGGTTTTTTATTACAATACCTATCTGCTTTGCCAAATTTTTAGCTAAATAATTATTTTTTCCATAAGAATCATCAGCTGTTCTTAGAACTAAAGCAGGATTTTCATAAGTTCCCTCAAATGCAAAATTTCCGCTCTCTAAAATTCTTTCCAAATCAGCTAAAGTTGCAATTCCTAATCTTGAATCTATTTTTTTTAATTCTTCATGTATGAGAATGTCTCTGAAACTATTGGCTCCTGTAAGCATTAGAGATTTAGGATCATAATTAGAAATGCTTAGAGAAGGATTATTTCCGTATTCTTTTGATATTCTTTTTTCAATTCTCTCAATGATATATTGTGCCAAATCTCCTTTCACAAAGTTAGGAGTTTCTATTTCTACTTGTTTTGTTATTATTAAAATTGGATTTTTATCTTGTTTTTTCTTTGATACCATTTTGTATATCCCCTAAGACTAAAAATAACCTATATCCTGTAGTATATAAATCTTTCTATTATGTGACTACTATATAGTTACTCTACTTAGAACTCGCCAAGGCTTTTCTGCTTGCCTTCTATTACCTTTTCATCGTTAGAAAGCTGTATTCGGCCATAAACACCGTCATAGCCTGGCTTGATGTTTAACTTATCTTCTCTATTTTTTATGATTAAAGAAGCTAGTTTTGGATGGATAACTTTAGCCAGTTCAGCTTCTGGAACTGAAATCAAAACATTGAATTCTGTCTTGAAATGCTTAATAATCAGATTATAAATTTCCCATACTTTTTTAGATGCTAATCCTGTAATATCGTAGGAAGCAGCGATTATCTCTGTTAGAGGTATTAAGCAATGAGTTTGTTTATTTGCAGCTAATTTTACCCCTTCTTCTATACTACGGTCTGCCAATTCTTCTACTCTGTAAGCTACTCCAATTGTTAACTCTCGTTTGCAGTTTGGGCATACCCCTCCAATTTTTTTAGTCTGTTCAGGATTTAAGGTAATATTACAAGCACGATGACCATCAACATGATATTTTCCATATTCTGGATACGTTTCAATAGTGCCTTTTAATTTTTCACCAGTTCTGATAGCATTAATTATTTCTTTATAATTTATTTCAGTATCAAAAATTGTTGCTTCTCTGCCTAAGCGCCATGGATAAAAGCTGTGATTATCAGAAAAACTAACTAGTTGATATTTATCTAGTTTAGATATTCTCCTATCCATTGCTGGAGTGGAGGACATGCCTGTTTCTAAAGCATGTATATACTTGCTTTTTTCTTTAAAGCATTCCTCAACTGAATTAAAACCAGACTTGCTGCCAAAAATAGACATCCAGGCCGTAAGCATATGGGCAGGTATTATCTCAATATCTTTGCTTATGCTCATCATCAATTCTGTAAATTCAATACAAGACATCCCAAAAATAGGTCTGCCATCATAATCTAAACGCCATCTTTTTAATAAAGCGTCTCTAACTTGAATAACGACTTCTTTATTTGGAAATAAAACAACTAAATGTATTCTTCTGCCTTTTCCATCTTGGGAATAAGCGAATGACAACTCTGTCTGCCAGATAAAAGGAAAATTTGTTTTGCTCCACAAAACTCCATTTTCATCTTCCTTAAGCAAAGAATTAATCTCTTCAAACCATTTTGGATGCAGACAATCTCCTGTTCCTAAAATATCTAAACCTTTAATTTTAGCATATTGTTCAAGATTGGTAATAGTTGTTAATTTACTGCAGGCTTGAGCATATCTCCCATGTATGTGAAAATCCCCTACTAATTTCATTTGAAAACAAAGCTAAAGAATACTTATAAGGTTTACTGAGCGTCTTCAATTGTTATAGGAACCGATATCAAATCACGGTACATATATCTCATCTTGACAATCAAGAAATCCTGGTAGCTTATATCTTGAATGCCTGAAGTGTCTATGTCACAAGAAACTGTCTTGATGTTGTTGACTAATCTTACTATTCCTTTGTTTGAATTTCCAAACTTGCTGCATGAAATCTTCATGTTGCCTGAAGAAGATGACAATGAAACTTCTATCATGTCGGCATTATCTTCTATTTCCTTGCAGACATCTGTGAATGTTGAAGGAGAGTAAGCCTTTCCAATTCCCTTGTTTGAGACGTCAAAGGAAACCAAAATCTTGCTGCCTGAAGTTGGGCGCTGCCTGAAACCAACTACCTGAACAGGAGCTCCTGAATTTTCAACTTTTACAGCCTGGTTATCAACTAAGCAAGAATCTTCATCTCCCCTTTCCAATGGATTTTTCTTCAAACAAATAGAAGCTACGGCTTGTGTTTCATAGTCATAGCATACATTAGCGCGAATATCAGTATCAAAATCAGCTGGCAAATCAGACTTGTATTTTGCCATGCCAAATGAAAGCTCTTCAATACCACCAGCAGACAATAAATCCCTGTCTTTCCTGACTCTTTCCAAATCAAAATCAGACTTGACATTCAAAGAATTTAATGAAAATGCTTCTTTAGAAATTCCAGACAAAGAAGCCAAGATTCTTCCCTTAGGTATTGTAAATTCACCTTCATTTTTTAATAACAATGTGATAAAAAACTCTTCCTGATTATCGTCAAGAACTTTTGCTGGAGGCTCATCGCCTGCGAAAGCTAAGCTTAAAGCTTTAGTGCCGCCTACAAATGCAGAATCTGAAGACTGATCTGTGCCTTTAGATAAGCCTGTACAACCAGCTAACAAGAAAACTAATGATATAAACAATACTAACCTCTTTTTCATGTTTATCTAATAATCTTAAGAAATTCAAGATTTATAAACTTAACTCTCTAAATTGTTGAATTTTAAAGGGCTTACCTTCACTGTCTTTGTCAGCCTTGTAGTGTACCTGTATTTTATGTTTATGTCTAGCAAGGAGTTGAAGGACTGCTCTGCAAAATTAGCCTTTGCTGTGCAGTCAACTTGAGATTTTCCTTCTTCTAGTTTTAATTTAATTGAGTTGCCATTGCCTTTGAAGCTTCTTGTCTTTGATGAGGCTATGCACGACATTGAAGAGAAAGCTTTTGTTGTTGGGTTGATTATTAAATCTACTTCAGCGTTATCGTTTTTAGTTTTATCCAAGCCAGAAGTACCTTTGTTTATCACATCAAATGAAAGCTTGACTATTAAGATGTTTGATTCTGGAGAAACATAAGTTGTTTTTTTAATGCTTGAAACTGTGATGGGTAGTGTTGAAGCTGCTAATCCTAGATTATTTTCAGATATAGATTGATAGTCGCAGTCAGAATCTTTTTCTATATTTTCTGGATTGCAGAGTTTTATATTTGCATTTAATTGAGCGTCAACATTGTAAGAATATTCCAATAAAAACTGGACATTTCTTTCATCATTGAAATTAAACCTGAAAGGACCGCCAAAGAAAGTCTTGTCTGAAACTATTGCGTTAAAGTCAATATTTTCAATCTTGTCTCCTAAAGCAACAATTTTTTCATTGTCAACTAAAGCTGATTCTACAGACAAAGAGCCTTGTAAAGTTCTAAAACTTGTTATTGAAGATGATTCCTCTATGTCTGTTGTCAATTTCAAGTCAACATCAGTTTGGTAAGGCATGTAATTCAAGAAACCTGCTTCAATGAAAAAATTACCAACAATTTCATCTTCAGGCTTGTCTTTCAAGAATAAAATCTCTATGCCACGGTTTGAAAATGAAGTTCCTACCTCAGACCCTCTGTTTTTGAAAGCTTCCAAAGGGGACAATGCAGTGTCTTTTATATTTTCCAAAGAGCATGCGCTAATCAGAACTGCCAATGTTAATATTAATATTATTTTTTTCATGGTTCGCTAAATAAACCCTGCTTATTTTCTATCATGGTATCCAAATTCTTCTGCATTTTTTTGTATAACTCAGCATCTGATTGAGCAAACAATGACTGCTTTCTTATTTTTAATGTATCTAAAATTGAAGTTGCGTAAGTGTACTGGACTTTAGAGCATAAATCCCCGTACTGTATGTTTTCTGAACTTGCTTTCCTTATTATGAAATTGCAGATGAAGCCTAAAGGGTCAGTTTTTTTATTCTCTTCAAAAGATTTTTTCAATCCAGAATTTATTTGTGGCAATAAAGAGGAATCCATGATGCCGTCGCAAGTGCCTCTCTCTATGACTGCTGTTGAAGGTAGAGACATTTTTGCATCTTTCACTTCCAAGATTGAGCCTTCCCAGTTTTCATCCTGCTTCAACAAGCCTTTGACAGCATACCTGCCATTGAAAATGCTATCTGAAGATGATGGAACAACCCAAGGATTTATTATGTTTAGACTTAACAAAGTCAAGCCGCAACCGTCAACGCATCTAGGTACTTTTCCTTCTGCTATTTTAAGTTGATAAAAATCATCGTCCCTAATTTGCGCATAATTCTCTTCTGTTACAGAATACAAGCTGACGCAAGTTGTTGTTGAATAATCATAAAACGCTTCAATCTTTACTTTCAAGGTTGTCAACGCTTCTGTATTAAGCTGCAATGAAGATGTCAATGATGCTGGGAAGTCGCATGAAAAATAGGTTTCAAAAGTTTCTGAGCCTAAAGGTATTTCAAAGAAAGCCATGCCTTCATCATTTAAGCTTCTTCCTTGGAAAGAAGTTTTACCGTCGTGCCAGCCATTTGAATCCTGAATTTTGCATTTTACAACGACATTGTATGGATTTTCTGTTTGATCAGCTTTCAAAGTGTAAAGCATTGAAATTGGCTCGCCTAAAACAAAGTCCTGCTTGTTCGCATCTGCAACTATCTTTACTCCTTTCTTGACAACATTTTCCTGCTTTGTTGGATCTTTGAAACCAAAGTCTTTGTTAATTACTGTCTCATCAAAAGTGAGTACCCCCCAAATTCTTTGGAAGGCAGTAAATTTGGGACCAAAAAGATTTGTTACACTAACTTCTGTATCTGTCAAAGCTCCAGCCTTATATTTAAGATATAAATAACCAGCACTATACAAAAGACCTACTCCAATAGCAATAAATAGCAAAACTTGCAAAATTTTTATGAAAGACCAACCAAAAAAAAATGAAGGTCCCCATTTACTAGAAGCCCTTGCAAATTCTTCCCCCCTAAATCTCCCTTTGCCTTCCTGGTAAGGACTTGGTCTTGAAGATGATGAACTTTTCAGTGCTTCAAACAACTTATTTTGATTTTTTTCTAATTCTTTATATTTTCTTTTCCAATTAGGCTTCAACAATAAAATAGGAAGAAGTTTTGTAAAACTACTTTTGCCATTAATTTTTCTAAAAAACATGATCAACCTCTTTTTATCTTTCTAAGAAGACTTCCATATCTTCTATTTCAAACTCTGTGTTTGGAATTATCTTTAGGAAATTCTGTCCTTCAATCAAGTAATCTGAAATGTCATAAATGAAATCAGGAGCGTAAGTTTCCATGTAGATTCTGACTCCATTTACCAAGATTGTGGCTGATTTTTTGTAGCCATCATCTGAAAATTTAAGCTCTAATGTTCCAAATAATAAACCATCTTCCAAGTCTATTATATCTTCCCTTTGAGCTGAGAAAAAATAATTTGGATAATTCTTTTGTGAAACTCTTTTTTCCAGTAACAATTGCTCTACGACGTATTGGCCTTTGTCAATCTGGAATTCTAAAGTATTTGAGCCTTGTAGCAAGTAAGTCATATCAATGTCATCGCCAACTTCTCCTGCATCACACACAACCAGTCTTTGAGAAACCATTCTTCCATTAAGGAAAATTGTAAATGTTCCAGTCTCTTTCACCTTCAAGCAATTTACGAAATAGAATACTGTAGCCCCTTCAATGTTCTTGTATTCTGCCTCGCTCAAAACGAAATTTCTTTTTTCTCTCTTGTTTTCAACATTGTACTTAACAAACAATCTTAGATCCTGCAATTGATAATAGTTTGAAGTCAAGAACTTCCAGCTTGGATTTTCTGCCTCAAAAACCAAAACATTGTTTTTTCTCAAGTAAGGCTTTGGCAATATTATAGGCAAGTCTGAATTTGTTATTCTGCTGTTGAATATTTCTGCACCATTCAACTTGATCCTTAGCTTTCCTGAACCATCACTAATAGAGAAGTAAAGTTTTGCATCTTCCACAGACTCAGCATCTTCCAAATTAAAGTAAACTTCCTTTTGAGAATTGTAAAACAATGTTCTTCTTGAATATACAGAATTTGCCAGAAGAGTTTCCTTTGTTTCTTGGTTTGCAAATAGGTTTATCGAAGGCAAAGGCTGGGCAAGCACGTCCCTTATGTAAGGATAGACAAATCCAGGACTTTCAGACAATAAAACTTTGAATGAGTCTCTTGATCCTGAGTCCTGATTGTAATCAGAACTGCCTGTAGAGTCAACATTATTGACTAAATTTTCCCTTTCTGGCGTCGGTAAAATAACAATATATAGAACCATAAAGAGAACAATCATCGCTATCAAATTGGCTACATCGCTTGCTGTTCCTCTTTTCATATTTAAATGAATAACTTTATTAATATTTAAACTTAACTTTTTAATAAAACGCGATTATAGGCTCTAAAAATGAAGATTTTAAAGAAAGACATCAGAAATGGATTCTGCCATATACAGGTAAACAACCTGGAAGACCTTTGGTATCTAAGTTCCATAATTGACAAAGGCGATTTTGTAACTGCAAGGACTGAAAGAAAGATCAAAGTTGGGGGCAGCGACAGAAAAAGCAATGTTGCTGTAAGGGTTGCAAACATAACAATAAATGTCGAGAAGGTTGAGTTTAGCAAATATAATTCATCTTTAAGAATTTCTGGAAAAATTACAAGCGAGCATGAAGACATTCCGAAAGGAAGCTACCATACATTAAATGTTGAAGTTAATTCTAATTTGAAAATAAACAAGGAAAGATGGCTAAGCTTTCAACTGGATAAATTAGATGAAGCGTGCAAGCAAGACAAGACAAGCGTCTTAATATGCGTTTTAGACAGGAAAGAAGCCAGTTTTGCAATATTGAAAAGCTATGGATATGAGATGCTGACTGAGATTGAAGGGGTTGTTGAGGAAAAAAGAATAAAGGAAAAGCAGAAGGAAAGCACTTTTTACAATGAAATTATCAAGATGCTAGAGCAATATGACCAAAGATTTAAGCCAAGCAGCATAATACTGGCAAGCCCTGCATTTTTTAAGGAAGATCTGGCAAAAGAACTTGATAAAAACAATAAAACTTTAAGGAAAAAAGTGGTTTTAGCAACATGCAATTCAACTGGCGCAAACGGGATAAATGAAGTCCTGAAAAGAGATGAAGTCAAGTCTGTTTTGAAGCAGGAAAGGGTGTTTAACGAGACAAAAGTCATCGAAGAAATACTTGTTGAGATAGCAAAAAACGGCAATGCCACCTATGGATTTAATGAAGTAGAGAATGCTGTTGGTCAAGGCGCTGTAAAAACACTTGTAGTAGTTGATTCTTTGATACAAAAATTAAGGCAGGAAGAGAAGTATGAAAAGCTTGAAAGAGTGATTAGAAGTGCTGATTCTATGAAAGCTGAAGTTTTTATTGTTTCTAACGAGCATGATGCTGGGAAGAAATTAGAGGGTTTGGGGGGTATAGCCTGTCTTCTAAGGTATAAATTATGACTATTTTATAGTAGTTACAGATAGAAAGGTTTATATATGGATAAATAGTCTAAATTTAAATGGTAGATCGTAAAGAAGAAGGGATGGTACTGGATTCTTTAAAAGGAATAGTACAGAATGGGCAAAAAGTAAATGTACAACTTTATACTAGAAAGCCAGAAAGTAGAAGAAGATATGTTGAAAAATTTAAATTCACTTTAGATGATTTCTACAAAAGGGTAAAGGGATCTGTTCTTGATGCAACCACTACCTTAAAACTGAGAAACTATGATAAAGTAGTCAGCGAAATTGAAGAATTAAAAACTAAGCTTGAGGTCCATAAATGTCCAAAGGTTATTGCTGATTCAGGTAAAATCATAGACACTGCAATAAGCGATTTAGAAGGCGTTGTAGGAAAAATAGACGATGGTAAAGCAGACGAATTATCCAAATTAACAGCATCACATTCCACTGCAATTGACCCAAAAATAATTGAGGCGTTAGGTAGAGGTTGGAATCCTAGGTATGCCGTTTATTTGGCATTTTTAGATGAATTAAAAAGAAAAAGCAACAGTTACGAAGGGCTAGAAAAAAACTACAATGAAATTGCAGCAATTTTAGGCGTTAAAGCCGAGCAAGACAAAATAAAAGGCTCTATTGATGAACTGAGGGAAGCACCTGAAAAAGTCAAAATAGAACTACAAGAAAGGATAGCAACAAAACTAGAATCAATTTTAGAGGACATGCTTTGCAAAGGAAGAGAGCAGGGTTTTGAAAGGGGTTCTTTAAGAAAAAATTTAGGAAATGAAACATATATTGAATTAGGCATAGACGCTTTATCAGTAAATATTTTGGAATTGCATAATAAAGAACAAGAAATATCAAAGGAAAATGAAGAAGTGAGAGTAAAATATGAGGATATACTAAAAGAAAAGGTCCAAGATGCAGAAAAGATTGGGAAACTAGACCAACTTGCAAAAGATTTAGTTTCAAGGTCTACTGAATTAAATTCTGAAAAGGATACTTTAGAAAAAGGTTTAGAAAAATTAAGGCAAGACTACCATAAATTAGAAAATGAAAGCGGAAGAAAAGATGGCGTAATTAACACTTTAAAAGATGACTTAAAAACTGAAATGACAAAAACTTCAGCATTAAGTGTTGAAAAAACAAATTTAACTGAAAAATTAGCAACTTCTGAACAAAAACTAAAAGATCGTCCAAATAAAACAAGTGGATGGTACATTGTAGGTGTTTCAGTAGCAGCATTGTTAGCAGGTTACTCAATAGCCAAGTACAACATGAAAGATGCAGATGATGAGCAAGTAGAACAAATGCAACTGCCAATTAGACAGCATGAACAACTTACAGATCAGCAGTACAAAGAGTTATCAGCAAAAGAAAGAGAGCTAAGAGATGAACTTCTAAAAAGAGTTGAAAAAAAGGTTGAAGAATTAAAAAATAGGAAACCTAAGAACAGAGAATTAATAATTGAAAAGACAGAAGAATACATAATTTCAAAATAAAAAGAACAAATTACTGAGAAAAATACTTATAATAAATCCTAAAAAGAAGCATGGCACAAACGGGATGCCTTCCTTCACAGTTACTGACTTCAATTTTGACTTTTTTATCAATTCAATCTGGGCTTTTTCAATCCCAATTTCTGAAATATTATATTTTTTCTTCAAAGTTTTATTCACAATCCAGTCGCCTTCAGTCAGCTTTGAAACTGAAATCTCCTTGTACATGCAGACATTCTCTACAGCCTTTATCAAAACATAGAAGTATGGATAAACTGCCACAAGAATTGTCAAAAATCCAAGCAGTATTCTAAGCTTCGAGCTGAAAGTTGCCAGAAAGAAACTGAAGACAACAACAGCAAAGAAAGTGAACATAACAAGCTTCCTTTTTATTGACTTTTCAGAAAATAATTTTCTAGATTCTTTCATGAAGGCATGCCTGTGCTTCAAAGCAAGGACTATGCTCCAAATTATCCCGTAAAGTGCGCCTATGACAAGTATATTTATCAACAAGTAAACAAGAAAAATCATTTTAGTCTGAATAAAATAGGGCTTAGTTGCAAACAAGATGCCTAAACCCATCAGCAACTTTGAATCGCCGCCACCCCACTGCCTGCCATAGTACATCATGTTGGCGAATATAAACATTATTGCAAATCCCACAAGCCCGTCAACAAAGTAGTACCAGTCAGAGTAAACTAAGGCATGAATCAACCTTATAATAAAGCCTGAAAATATCATTGAATAGCTTATAAAATCAGGAACTTCGCGAATTTTCAAGTCAATCCAAGAAGCAATAAACAAGCCTAAAAAACCTATTGAAACAAGCAATATATCTGCTATCATCTCAAAAAAGTAGTTCATAATCTTTATAAACGTTTTTATGAGAAAAAGTAAAATGATAGACATAATTGGGGCTGGACCAGCAGGCAATTACTTGGCTTACTTATTAGCCAAAGACCATGAAGTTAATGTTCACGAAGAACATTCTAAAATAGGATATCCAATCCAGTGCACAGGAATACTGACTTCGCATCTGCATGACTTGTTAAGGATAAGCAAGAAGTTTTTAGTCAATACTATTTCAAAAGTAAAGGTATATTCTGCAAACAATGAGGTAAGCCTGAAGCTTAGGGAAAAAAACTATGTTGTTCACAGGACAAAATTTGACAGCTACATAGCAGACATGGCAAAAGATGAAGGAACAAAATATTTTTTGAATTCAAAATTTATTGGATGTGAATTAGGAAAACAAATTAATTTAAAATTCAATGATGGTAAGCAATCTAAAACAGACATTTTAGTCGGAGCTGATGGACCGCATAGCAGCGTTGCAAGGTCAGTTGGCATCTACGGCAAAAGAAGATTCTACAATGGCTTGCAGGCAACAATAAAAAAAGACTTTGAAAAAAATTTAGTTGAATTCTATTTAGGTGATAGATATATTGGATGGGTAGTTCCTGAAAATGAAGAGTATGCCAGAGTTGGAATTTCAGCAGAGAATGACTCTGCAAAGCATCTGAATGAGCTATTCAAAAGAGTTGGTGGAAAAATAACTGCAAGGCAAGCTGGTGCAATTCCAATCTACGATGAAAATATCAAAACACAGTTTGAAAACAGGATATTTTTATTAGGAGATGCAGCAACACAGGTGAAAGCTTCTACTCACGGCGGCATAATACCAGGAATGATTGCAGCCACTGAATTAAATAAAGCAATAAGGACTGGAAAGAACTACGACAAGATGTGGAAAGCCAGATTAGGAAGGGATTTAAAAATACACTTAATGATAAAAAAAATGATGGACAGGTTTAACGAGAAAGACTATGATTACCTGATTAAATTAGTTGACAATATAAAAGTAAAAGAATTGATTGAAATTTATGACAGAGAATTTCCTTCAAAGTTTGCATTCAAATTGCTGCTAAAAGAGCCGAGATTTTTGAAATTCTTGTTCAAAATGTGATTAAGGTACTCTTTCTCTTTTTTTTAATTTAATAACTTTCTTTTTTTCTTCCTTGATGACAACCTGCTCAGGCTTTATAGAATTTTTCAATGAAGAAAGTATTTTTTCATTCTCCTTATTGTCAATTTTCTTAGGCTCCCACTGAAAAATGACATTGTCATCCTTGAATCTTGGGATTACGTGAACTAAGACATGTGGCGAAGTCTGGCCAGCAACAAATCCATTTGCAACAAAAATGTTAGTGCCTTCTGCCTTGACAACATCAAAAACTTTTCCAGCCAGTTTATTTGCTATCTTGAATAAATGAGATGCTTCATTGTCAGGCATCTGGGCAGTTAGAGAGTAATGTTTTTTGGGGAATACAATCAAGTGTCCTGGATTTGCAGGCCTAATGTCTAAAGCTGCAATAACAGTGTCATCTTCATGGATTTTTTTAGCTGGAATCTTTCCAGAAACTATGGAACAAAATGGACATTCTCCCTTTTGGTTTTTTGTCAGGAATTCAATCTGCTCAGGATTCAATGTCTTCAAGAATTTTTGCAACTCAATCTGCTGCTTGTCAGCTTGAAGCTTAGAGATTTCATTTATTTTTTTAATCTGTTCTTCTGACAATGGATTTTTCATGAAAATAAGCTAAGATTATAGATTAATAAGAGTTTCTAAAAAGATCTTCTCATGTCAACAATTTCTGCTGAACTGACACCAGCTATTTTCTGGCATTCTAAAGCAACGCCTTCTGTGTCGCCTTTGTCTTCATCAATCAAGAAAATCAATTTTAAAGCCTTTATTCCAAAGCCTATCGGCTCAAATTCTACCTTGCCAACTTTACCGCCTTTAGAAGAAATTTTTTTAGTGGCTTCTTCCTGAACTTTTTGCAAGTCAGTTGAAGGAGATTCTGGCATTATCTTTAAGGTTATAATTACCTGACCCATTTTAATTTGGTCCTGAGAATCCGCATTGAGAATCTGGGCAGTTATATCTTGTTGCTAATTTCTTGCAATCTAAACATCTATTGATGTCATGCTTGCCACAGCTAGGACACTTGAATGTAGTGCTGCCTTTGATGTTTGTAAGCTTTCTTTTGCAACTTGTGCATGTCAATTCTGCCATACTTTAAGATTCAAAAAAGCTATTTATAAAGCTTTCCAAAGGTAAATGTTATAAAATTTCTAATAATTTTTCTAAAGTTGGTTTGTTAGAATTATCGTCTAATGAGCTATCTATTCCTACAAGTGGATTAAGAGGCAACTCATTTATTAAATTTTTTAGCAAAGTAGGAAGAATGCTCCTAATAGTCTTAGCCTTCAATTCTAGATTATTTGGCAGATAACAACCTTCTTTTGTTTCTAAATCATTGTAGTCTGCACTGAATTCTTTAACAACACCTTTTGCGACATCAAAAAGAAGAACTTCCCTATGTTTTATCCAAAAAAGTCCTGTCGAATTCCCTTTTTCGTCTATCATCTCTTTAGGTTTTCTATGTTGCAAATAAGTAACATCAACTCCATTTCCCTTAGGATATATATGAATACTAACGTAATTGCCAGCATCATCTCTTAAATCTTTATAGTAAGAGTCTACTTTACCTCCTTCTAGAGAATAAGAAAATCCAGACGATCTTTTTTCAGCTAAAGTCCGCATTACCATGAACTAAAAACTCTAAATTTTATATATAAATATTATGCACGAAAGGGTCTTATAATATAAAAGCAATATTTAATAAATGAATTTATGTAGGTTTTAGTTAAGCCTCTGTATTTTAACGGATAGAATAAAGGTTTGCGGAACCTTAGATCGAGGTTCAATTCCTCGCAGGGGCGTTAGCATATTTTATACAGTTTTATAAGTTAATAACAGAAAGAATTAAATCTCAAGATAACTTATTAAAAGAATATTTTGGAGACCATGATGGAAAAAACTACTAGAATAAACCATAAACAGAATAGCTTTGAAAAGGAACGACATAAGAGAATATTGAAAAGACTAAGATATGCATTGGGGGCAGCAGGGATTATAATAGCTGGAACTACTTTCAGTGGAGAAATTTTAAGATACACGAATTTCATAAAGCCAAGCAAAACTCCCGTTTATCTACAATCTAAATACTCTAATTTTGATGGGCTACTTGAGGAAGCAAGAAAAAATCCAGAAAAGAGAAAGAAATTTGTCAAAAATCTTGCACAAATTCTAGAAAATGAACCGCCTTCAGAAATTCGCTACGATCATGATGGATCTTTCACACGATCTTATATATTTAGATCAGTATTTGCAAAGTCTGGTAAATCTCCTAACTATTTGGAGGATTATATTGAATATATTCTCTCCAGACCAATAACTGTGGTAGAATGTGATGATTTAAAGATGCCTAGACCACCTATAGTAATCTCTCCAAGTTTTTTTACAGCAAGGCGCCTACCCGTTCCTATTCCATCAAAATTAGAAATGTATGCAGAAACAAAAAATGCGTATGCAATAGAAAATTCAGCAGAGGCAATGGCTACGCTTGAAGGTTCAATTAAGCGTGTCAAAGACATGATTAATCCTCCAACTCTTGCTGGGTTCAAATTAAGTGAAGCTTGCGTTAACGAGTACCTATCTGAAGAAGATAATGCTACTTGCAGCATAGGGGCTACTCAAAAATTTATGGAGCTTATAGAGGACATTCGTTGTTATCATGCCATGTATAAATTTATACACCAAAATGGGACAATTTCAGACGCAAAAGATGCAGGCATTTCCATTGATTTCTATATTGATATGCTGGCTAATTACCAAATTAGCATCAAATACGCAAGTCAGTTGGCAGGAGTTAATGGACCGCCAAACTTTTTTAGAAAGGTTTTGGACCAACAACTTAAAGATATAGGAAAGGAAAGACCTCAAATTGCTCAAGGAATGACTTGGCCTTCTTTTAGGTATGCAGATACAGAAGTAATAGTGCCTGTGCAATCACGCTAGGCGAGAATTTTCATACCTTACATTTTAATCAATAAAATCTATATAGTACCTTAATGAGTAATATTTTTGACGTCTTTCGCAATATATTTAAAGATGTTCTGATTATGTATTTAGGCTTAAAATAAGCCAAGAGATGATAAAACATCCTGCAAAGACTAAGAAAAGCGATAACATTAGCAACTTTGGTTGGTATTTCAGCAGTTGGTTGTGTAAGCAATTCTGAGAGGTATTTTGAAAAATTGCTTAAAGAAGAGCCAACACCTTTAATTGAAAAAGAGCTGCAAAGGACATTGGCGTATATTTATCCTAAAGACAAAAAAACAGAGGCAAAGAAGGCAACAAGCCAGCCTTTAACTCTTGATTACACTCTTAAGATATATGAACCACCAAGAGACTTGTACAGATTTGATTTCAGACTAAAAAATGAAAGAAAGCTAACAAAAAGCGAAGCTAAAAGAGAAGGTGTATTAGTATTAACTGGGATTGTAGAAGAAAAAGTAAGGAATATTCCGGTTGTTGCAGAGCTTACTGGATGGCTGTTTGATACAGGATATTTTGTTTATGATGGAGTTAGAGAATTAGAAAGGCTTGATGGCAACGGATTTAATGTAAAAAACACTTTTCATACAGAAGGAATTCAAAGGCTTGGATTATCTTCAAAAATAATATTTCCATGGAAAACTGAAGATTTTGAAGGTGATTTTTATATTTTAGGATCTGCTGGGACAAACATAGACATAATGGATGAAAACAAGGAAGTTGAGACCTTTAAAGGCTTTAGTTCAAACAAAAATAATCAGACAGGATGGGAAGCTGGCATTGGAATCACAATTTACATCTGCAAACCAAAAAGAGACATAAATTATGGTGCGAAGAAACATTGACAGGACAGGTGACTACATTAAATAATAAAAAGAAAAGGATTATGCTAAATCCTGAATGCCTTTTTCTGTCATCACAAAAGCTGCTTCTGCTTCTGGAAGTGCTGGTGCATCCACTAATTTAGCAACTCTTGAACCTTTTTTTCCACGCCTTAAATATATTCTGTAGGTACTTGAATGGGCGACTATATTACCCCCAACAGCTTCTGTTGGGTCGCCAAAAAAAGTGTCAGGCTTGGACATTACCTGATTTGTAATGTAAACTGCAATTCCATAGTTCATTGCCAACTTCAATAAAGCGTGCATGTGCTTGTTAAGCTTTTGCTGCCTTTCAGCTAAGGTTCCTCTGCCAACAAATTCGCTTCTGAAATGACCCATCAAGGAATCTAAAATTACCAATTTAATTGGCAATCCTTCCTTAATCAAGTCTTCAATCTTGTCTACAAGAAGCATCTGATGATCACTATTGAAAGCCCTTACTCCACGAAAATTTTCAAGTGCTTTTTCTGGATCTAATCCTTTTGCAATTGCCAACTGCTTCAAAAACTCTGGACGTAAAGTTCCTTCAGTATCTATCCAGATTGCCATGCCGTTAATTCCTCCTTGCTCTTTAGGAAGCTGAACATTCACAGCAAGCTGGTGTCCTAAACTGGTTTTTCCGGAGCCGTAAGCTCCATAACATTCTGTAATAGCCCCCGTCTCAATTCCTCCGCTAAGCATAGCATCAAATGCCTTGGAATTTGAAGTTATTCTTTCTACAGCCTCACGTTTCTTTAATAAATCGGTTCCAGATTCAAAGCCCATCTTCAGTTGATCACGTGCAGTCTTGATTATTTTCTTTGCAACTGCTTCTCCAACACCTGCAATGTCAACAATCTCTCCTGGAGAGGCTACAGCTATTGAAAGCATTGTGTCAAACCCTGATTCTTTTAATTTTTCTGCTGTTGCTGCTCCAACACCGGGCAAATCTTCAATTGTGAACTCTTTTTTTTCCTTTGCCATTTTATTCCTCCCCTTCACTGAAATCTTTCAAAAATATTTCTTCCTGCAATTTCTGCAAAATTAGAATTGCTTTTGGAATGTCGCCTTTTCGTAAATTTATTTTTTCATCTCGCCAGGTTTCTCCATCTTTCCATGACCTTCTTATTGTGGCTGTCTTGAATTCTATTTCTATCCCTTCTCCTTTATTTGACTTGTTGCTCCAGACTACCCCTTCTATAGCTCCTGCCCTGTATTTAGCTACTGGCAGATTTTTTACAACCTTTGTTGGTTTCATTTTATTCATCACCTATATTGCTTTCGCATTTTTTTTCAGTTAACCTTGTAAAAAGCGATAGAACTAGCATCCCATCGCCTCCCTTGTCGGAACTTGTTTCACGAGGCTAAAACATAATAAGTAGAAGTTATTTATAAAGGTTTATAGGGCGGTTGTCGCGTGTCTATATTCTGCAGTATATAGGTTAAATTTTATTCTCTAGACCTTTTTTGATTCTATCTGCCTCTTTTTGCAGGCTGTCAGAATACATAAGCATTGCAAGACCAAAAGTTCTTCTCTCTGGTATTGTAAATTTATGATAAAAGTCATCTTTTGTGTTTTCATTAATTATTATCTGAGTCCCAGTTATTGAAACATATTTTAACGAATAGTTATCTGACTCGTGCTTTTTAATAAACTCATAATTATCTTTTATATTTTCCAGGATTTCTGTCGTTGACATTTTAAAAAATTAAAAAGTAACAGAGATTGCTCCTCTGTTGTAAGAATTTGATACTTGGTTGCCATAAATTATTTCATTTGACATTCTTCTTCCCATTCCATAGCCGCCATAGTATCTGTTTGCTGGGTAGCTGTACCTGTATGAATTGCTTGGGTAGCCATAGTATCTTGAGCTTGGATAGTCTCTATAATGGTAGATGTAAAGATTTCTTGGCTGGTAGAATCCTGTTCTTGAGAAGCTTCTTATTACTGCCCCTTCGCCATGCTTTATTGCCAAATCGTTCAAGACTTTTATCTCTGAGTTGTAATTTGGACCAAAAGGACCGAATTCATTTGTTGCAGTGTAAGTAACTGTGTTGTCATAATGGTAAGCTGAGACTGCTGTCAAGCCTAGCAACAAAGAAAATAATATTGTTAATAATTTTTTCATTTTAATTCTCCCTTACCTTAAAAAATAATAATGTCTCCAAAGAAAAACCACCCAACTTTGACATACCCTTAGCAAAATTATTTACTAAATCATGCTTTTCTTTTAGGTATCTATCCTTGATCTCATATAGCTTTGCTTTAAATTCTTGAAACTCTTCATAAGGTTTAAATTCAACATGTTGCAAAATCCCACGTCTTTGGACGCTTGGTACTTGAGCATGAGGATAATTTGGATGCAATGCAACACCTACATAAGATCCTAATGGTATTAAGTCTTTTTTAAATGCTTCTTCAGAAAATAAATTTTTCACAAGATTGTCTAAATCCTTGCCAGCAATCAAGTATTCCCAGCCAGCTTCAGTAGTTCCTAAGTGACTTGTACTTAAAACCTTATTTTCTTCATCTGTAAAAATAATATCATTTTCATCTATTGTAGCTTTAAGATGGTCTGTATCTTCTCTATCTATTACATATAATCTAACTTTTTTTAGTTCATCTGCCATTTTAATTCCCCCAACAATCTCTAGAATTAATCTAGAGGTTTTACACCCCTTCTTTGTTTAACCTATATGCTAGAGTATATATAAAGCTTTCGGATTATCTCTTGACATTTAAAATTCATTAAGCTTTTAAAGGGTAGTTTTCAGGATTAATGTATGAAAGAAACATCATTTTATCAGAGATTATTAAAAAAAGCAGAAAATGTTAAGATTGGCTCATTAGTAAAATTCATTCTAAATGACAATATAGAGCTAAGGGTAGCAGAAAAAACAGGAAACTTGATTTTCATGGACAAAAGATATGAAGCAGGCTGGATAAGAGAGGGGAGCAAGCCTACAGAAGCAAGAAGCGTTGTTGCATACATACTGGACAAAAGATCTTACAGCCCAGATTTCTATGAATTTGAAATAGAAACGCCAAAAGGAAAAAAAGGATTAGTGAGGCTCAACCACTGCAAAGGATTAAGATATAGATTAAACTTGAAAAGAATTCTAGATAGCCTTATGCAAACTGCAAAATATCAATTATAAAAAATTAAAAAATCAGGCTGAATCAACAGCCAATTTTCCTGCACCTCTAAACAACAAAGCTAGATTCATTAACAGCAATAGTAATGGCAATTCTATTGTTCCAAAATCTGGAAAGAAATCGGCCCCTAACATCCGTGGTATATGGACAAACAATAAGGCTACTGTCATTATTATTGCAAGCCATAAAGCTGCAAGCCTTGTCCATAAACCAATAAACATCAAGATTCCACCTGCAACTTCAAAGATTCCTACTATAGGACCAAAAAATCCTGGGAATCCTAACGATGAAAAAAATCCTGCTGTTGCTGAGAAGTTCATCAACTTAGGAATGCCGTGCAACAAAAACGACATTGCAATTCCTAATCTTAATAACAATGGACCATATTCTGCATATCTTTTTAGATTTTCAAACATTTTAACTCCTCCTAGACAGATATTTGTTCTACAACTTGTTTGGCAATCTGAGCAGGGTTAAGCTCATTTATATTTCTAGCCATAAATTCCTTGCGCTGCATCATCTCATTTATATTGACTCTTCCAGTAATTTCAAGCTGTTTGCCAAGAACAGAAGACTTCAATGCTTCAAAGTTATTAGGATTGTCTTTCAAAGCCAAAACTTGATCATAAGGAATGTTTAAAATCCTTTCAACTTGATTCTTAAAAGCAACAACCCTTATAGAGTCTGTGCCGTCGTCGAAAAAGAAATTTAAGATTGGAGAAAATTCCTTATTGACCTGACCGTGCTCCTTGCAGGTATAAATATCATTTGCAAATTCAACTTTTTTGCCGCATTGGCTGCATGTGGGGTAAAATTTAGGATCAAAAACCTGGACTATTGTGCCTGCAATTGAAATGTTGTTGTCAGTGTCTGTTAAAGCAGCTATTGTTTTTCTTACAAACTCTGGAGAAGCTGTAAAATCTGCAACAGTAACAGTTTCCCCTTCTGGATTTAATTCATAACTTGACTGATTTCCAGTATGAATTTCTGTAAAGCCATTTTGGTTCTGCTTTGAATAGCCGTTTTTTAATTTGATAATTGTTCCTTCTTTTATAATTCCAGATTCAATGTCTTTAATGTGATTTGTATCCCAGAAAACAAGCCTCATTCTGCCAGTTTCATCTCCAACTAGAAAGCTTGCAACTTTCCCTTCTCGAGAACCTACTTTGAATGTATTAACATTATATAATTTTAAGACTTTAGCCAGGACGCTTACAGAACGCATGCCAGGAATGACATTTTTCAACTGCATCCTCTTGTTTCTTAGATCTTCAAATATCTTGACATTCAATTCGTTAGCAACAATATGGGCTGCGCCTTCCTTGCTTATCAAATCAGATAGCTTATTGAGCTTCTCTTTTATTTTTCCTTGAATATCATCTTCAGAAAGTCCTGTCTGAGCCTTTATTTTGTTTATAATTTCTTGGTAATTTAAACCCATCATTATCAAAACCCCTTAAGTATTACTTTCTAGATTGAATTGGTATTTAAACTTATTGCAAATTTGGTAGATATGTCTTTATTTGGCAATTTAACGTCAAAAAAAACCAGATTATCTTTCTTTTTTATAGTCCAGTCGAAATTATTGGTGAAACTGCATGTTTTTTCCAATTTATCTTCAGAATCTACCAATTCATTGAATGAAGTGCTTGTTAAACAGTTAGATTTTGAGGCTACTTCCTTGAAAATACTGCTTAAAAATGACAAATCAAGATTTAACTCTTGCTTGAAGTTTGGAGCAATCTCGTAAAAGACATTATTTTCCTCATATCTCAACTTGTAATTTGCCTTGCCTTGAACAACTAAGGTTTTTTTGAAAGCTGAAGATAAAACATAATCGTCTTTGAACTTGTAGGGAGCTTTTTCAACATGATTTTTTAGATTTTCCATGAAAAACAAATCAAAATTTTTGACTATTTCGTTGTAATCTGCTGGGCAGCCTGAATCTAGAATAATATAATCGCCTTCTTTGTTGCATTCTTTATTGTAAAACTTTGAAAGCAAGTCTTGAGAAGATTCATAAGCTGAAATTCTAGCAATTGAATCTAAGTAAACCAGTTCATTTTCTGCATTGTTGATTAGAGAGACTGAAGTCATTGCTTTGGTTCCAACTTTTTCTTCCTTTGATGAAGATGAAATGTATGTTGCCAATGAAACTGCAGCTATGAAAAAAATCAAAATTATCATTGTGAATGGAACTGTTGTTGATGCTTTCTTATCCATAGTAATTTTCACCTTTGTCAATCCTGTAGAAACCTAATGTTATTTTATTGTCATCTTTATCTGGCAAAATTATTGAAGCTGATGGATTTTTTGAGCCCATTGCAAATCTTTCATAGCTATAATCTCCCGGCTTGTCGAAAAAGAATTTTTTTCCGTTATAATTGATTTCCAAGGCCCAGTAATTGTCAAGACTATTGAAAAAAGACTTTGATGAATCCTGAATCATATTTTCATCCATGTTTGAAACAAAATCAAGAACAGAACCGTCCTGATAATTAGATTTTAAATAAGAAAGAAGCATATGATTCGAATCTGAATTTAAAAATTCTTCTTTAATAATTTTCTTGCTGCTTTCTCTTGAGGTTATCTGAATCATTATTACAATTATTATAGTGAAGATTATGAAGAATATCACTAAGATGCTCAATATTGACTCCATTGCAAAGCCTTTCTTGTTCATTTTAGCCCGACTCCTGCAAGATTACTTGAGCTTCTAAAAAAGTATTTTCCTTGGTGCTTGTAACTATAGGTGATTTTTTAGTCAAGCATGTAACTTTAGATACTTTCAAAGGACATTCATTTGAGATGCTGATAAACAGAAACTTGTCATTATAGTAATCTTGATTGTTAATTGTAAGCTTTATAGCAAGACCTTCTTTTTTCAGACAATTTCCAATTCTTTCCTCTGTTAACTTATTCAAGTCGATAACACCGGGATAAACTCTGGAACCATCATCGTAAGCCAAGCAGTCTTTTGAATAAACTAATCTATCAATAATCAAATTTGGCTCTGCATTCCCAATTTCCAATTCTTTGTAGACTCCTGCTGTTGCTATGTATCTTACACCAAGCAATGCAGGTATAAGAACAAAAACTGCCAGAAATGACAGCGGTATGTTCTTGCCTATGTCTTCATCAGCTTTTTTGTTCATTTTTTAAAACCAAGTAATCATCTTTTTTTTCAATATTATAAGACAAATAAGAATCCTCAACAAAGTTTTTATATGCAGATTCAGACTTAGAAACTGTAGCCCTGCCATCTTTTACCTTGTATGAAAATTCTGGATTGAAAGAATGCTTAATTTCCAAGCTGCCTGAAGCCAAAGATAAAGCATTCATGGAATAAGCGATGTCAATTGCATCTTTCTCCAAGTAGAATGAAGAGTTGTCTTTTGAATTTTCTGTGAAAATAAGCATCGAAATGCCAAATGTGATGGCAACAGCAATCCAGAAAGCCAAAGAAAGCATACTAGTAACTACATTACCTCTTTTTCCCATAAAAATAGATTAAGCTTCTGGATTTATATTACTTTCTTTAGACTTGAAGATGACACGTTGCCTTTCCACAATATTAGTAGTCTTAGAAGGCGCTACAAATAAGTAAGTTTTGCCGTTCTGCACTGTCTTTTCAATGAACAACTTCTGTATTCCAAAATTAACATCCGATAAATGGTCTTCGCACTGGCCGTAAATGAACAACGAAGCGTAATTGAAATTTCCAGCATCTGCAGGATACAAATCAGAAGGCAATGTTACTTGGCTACCACCTACATTTTTCCAGACTTTTTCTTCTTCAGAATACTTGATTCCAGAAGGCAAGTAGCTTTGATAGAGATAATCTAAAGTGAAAATCTTGTCTGCTTTAACTGACAAGCATGAAACAGGATAGTTGTCTTCTTCAAAGTCGTCATCGTCGTAAGTTTCTTGGTATAAACACAGGCATGAAGTCTTGGAACATTCTGGTCTTTTTGGCTTCTGAACTTCTTCAAAGCCAAGTTGAATAGCAGCATCATAGCCGCAAGCATCCATTACAAAATTATCGTCTTTTGAAAAGCCTACTAAAATATGTCCAGAATCTATGAAATATTGGATGTCATTCACCATGAAATTTGAAGATGAAGAAGCAACTTCATTCATTGATTTCTGAAGCTCCTGCAAATTGTTTATTGCTGCCTGCTGGTCGCGAGCTGTCAAAGAATCTACAACAAGATTATAGACAATTAAAACTGCAATAAAATCCATGATATAATAAAAGACAGTTAGCAAAGTGCTGGGTACGTAATCTGACATGTTTCAATAAAAATAAAAGAAGTATATAAGCTTTATTAGCAAGTGAAGGTGCAGGCAACGCCTATATTGTGAGAATCACTAGGCTTGTTACAGAACCATTGCACATATTCTTTCTTGCCATCTGCTGTTGTCGTGTAATCTGCTTCTCCGTCCCTGTTCTCATCTATATTGAAAGCATCTGTGCAGAAAGCTGATTTTAATTGAGCGTCCCTGTCCCAAGTTGTAGCCTGATCACATCTTTGCTGGCAAATCTGCCTTGCCAAAGTCATGTCTGTTCCTGCATATGTCTTGATGAAAATGCTTCTTATAGTTCCGATTAAGCTTGATGAACCAGATAAGAAGAAAGCCACTATGACAATCAAAACAACTACAACTAGAACTGCAATGATAATTGTTGTTAAAGGTAATCCTTGTCCTTTTTTGCTCATGAATATAACCTCTTTTCAATAGTTTAACTAAAGTTTTGGATATATAAAACTTTCTGTGGCTTTATCTGCTATGTAAGTTGAAACCTGCTCTATCTTAATTAAAGAGCCTTGTATTGATGAAGGCTTGGAAAGACCTGACAAATTAGTCCTATTAAGCTCGTTCCCAATAATGTCTGATTTTGAACCTACATCTTTGAATAAAGTGTTAAGTATTTTTCCTGGACCTAATAAAATTACAACCAAGACAATCAAGGCTATTACAATGCTTATTATTACCCAGAATGTGTTGCCGTCTCCTTTCTTGTTCATTGTAATTTACCCAGTATTGCTTTTCCTAGTTCATAAATGTTGCCTACAACAAAATGATAGATTAAATATAAAATAATTAATAGTATAATAATTTTTACAATCATCTCCATAGTCATCTGAAAACCTTTTTTATTCAACTTAAGGCCTCCAGTAATTTGACAATTTTTCAAAGTAATTTGGAAAAACTCCTTTTACTGCCAATAAAATGTAGATTAAGACTACTAATAAGCCTACAAAAATTATCCATTTCACCATTTCAGATTCTATCATTCCCTTTTTCATCTTAATTAACCAACTGATCACATATTCTTATTTCTTCTGTTTTTCCTTCTGGCAAGTTAACTGTTATTTTAGCTTCTAGTTCTGCTTCTGGTGGCAACAACATTATACCGCCGTAGCCGTTGCATTCTTCACAGTTTGAAAAGGTTGTATGAGTTGAGCCAGCTATCATTGCAATAGCGCCGCCTTTCAAAAGCAAACCGCCTCCAAGACCTACTAAACCTGTTGCTGTTGCAGTTGTTGCTAAAGCTCCGACGGCTGCAGTAAAAGTTCCTGCTGCGGCAACTGCAGCTATTACTGGCCATGCAACTATCAAACCACCTACAACCAACACAGTTCCACCAATTAAAGTTACTGGATTTGATAAATAATAATCAAAATCTTTCTCATCAAATTTGTGCAAGCTTAACAAAATTGTTGATCCTGGCAGGATTACTGATGAGCCAAGCAATTTTTCCTGGTCTGTAGTCATTGTTTTTGGTCCATATTTCAAATAATTCCAGTAAGTTAAAGAATCTTTTTTGTCAGAAAGCTTGTGAGTCTGCATGAACTTGACTGGCGAAGTTATTGCATAATAATGATATTCTTCTGGAGATGCTGTTTTAAGATTAGTCTCGACAAACTTAGTCAAATCTTCGTCAAAATTTATTTTATCGCAGACCAAGCATAAAGATTCATCTTCATAGTCGTAGTTTGAGAAAGGATCTACCTTGCCTTCTCCAACCTTGTTCCAGCAGCGAGCCATCCTGTCTGCTATCAAAGAATTTGCTTTGTCCTGATTTATTATTTTTTTACCGTTAACTTCTTCAACAACATCTTTGTATTTAATTAATAAAACATTTCTAGGACATTCCAATGGCAATGGGCTCAATGGCTTTCCAGTACCAGACTTTGAGAAGGAAGCCAATCCAATTCTTTCTTTGCAGACTTCATCCTGCTTAAAAGTTTCAAAGAAGTTAAATGCGCCTGGAAAAAGAGCAACTGACAAGATTATTATCACCAAGGCTGCAAGTATCAAGCCTAGCAATACATCTCTGCTCATGCCTTTTCTATCCAAGTATTTCATTTTTCAACCCCGCAGGTCCAAAGAAAAAAACTAAAATCAAGATTATGAAAATTATCAGCAATATCAATCCAACAAGATAATTAATCTCACCTTTTTTCATTTTACGAAGTTTTCTTTGTGCTTAAATCCATACCAGGTTCCCAAAATACCCAGAACTATTACAACTACATTGTAAGCTGTTCCTGTTGTTGGAATAAAAGATACGGTAAACCAGCCTTTGCCTTCTAAAATTGGAAGTAAACCAACTAATATTGTTGCCAATCCAATAAACATTATAACAAGTTTCATTTTTCACCTCATCACTCTTTTTTTCCAGATATCATGTTATATAATCCCAAGCCTACCCCAACAATCACAATTATCCATGCTAATATCAGAAATATATTTGCAACTTTTGCCAATATGTTCCAGAATCCTGAAATGTTCTGCCAGTAATCAGAATACCAATTTGTTATGAAGTAGTATAAAACCAAGTAAGTAACGCCCATCACGAAAATACCTGCCCTTCCAGTGCTTAGAAGGAACTTAGAGACTAAAAAGATTATTATTAATAAGAATAAAACCAGGACAACAGGACCAAACTCTGTCAGGACATGAAAATTGGCCTTTTCTTCATATAACAATAAAGCAAAAGATAGGAACAAACCTATGCCAACATAGATAGTCTTATTTCCTTCCTGAAAATGCTTGCCAAAGACTCCTCTTGAAAGACCTAGGAAGATAAGCAAAAATAAAACCATATCGACATAGGAGCCATACTGGTTGTAGAAATTAAGAAGATTAAGATTTCCGAAGTCAAAAGCATTTCCTAGCGATGCAGAGCCGTAGCCGCCGCCAGAATCATAATAACGGATTGCATTGACAGATACTACTAAGCTTAAAAGAATTAACAAAGCTAAAGCTAAAATCCTCTTTTTCATATTTAAAATCATGAGAAGTAGATATTTAAAGCTTTCTGGGAAAAGCTTAAATAAATGGCAATTAAATAAAGAGCATGGTTATTGACTATAACTTTATAAGAGTTCTAATGCCCTTCATTCTTGTATTTACGTTAACTTTTAGTTTACTACAATCAACTAAGTTGCTTGGTAAAAATAAAGGTATAAATGCCATAATAGCTGTCGCTTTAGGCTTATTATTTTTAAAGAATAGTTATTTAATTGAAATGGCTGAAAAACTAGGCGGCAAAGTTGCATTAATTACAATTGTTATGCTGCTAGTAATAATGGCATTAGGGATATTTGCTGGTGAAAAAACAACTGGATTAGTAAGGAACAAGGGTTTTATGTTTATTTTATTTATAGTAATTGCATTAACAATAATTTATTCTTTAACTTCTGGACTTCCAGGAATTGATTGCGATTTTAAAAATTTTACAAGCTGCATCAGCGATGACTTCAAGAAGTTTTTAATTTTTCTTGGGATTATAACAGGAACAATAATCTTCGCAGCAATTTTAGGAAGAGGAACAAAATCAGGTAGCGCTTGATAAATTAATGGCATTTGCCAAAGTGTTGAACAATAAGATTCCTACCAATGATATTACAAAATATAAAACCATAGACATTATCAAGGACTTGCCAATCTGGTAGCGAGCCTGCAGTTTATCAATTCCTCTTTCTATTGCGCTCGAAAGAATAATCAAAATTATTGTTATTTCCAAAACGTAGAATCCAACTACCATCTGGAACTGGTAAGACGGAATAACGTCCTGAATCTTTAGAATATTTGCGATGGTTGCTAGGCCGCCAAATTCAGATGCTGAGCCAGCTTCGAGATTTGAAAACTGTTCTCCTAGTTTAGCTATTATTGAGACAACCATGCTTGAAACTCCTACAACAATGCCTGCAATTACTGGAGTCAAAAAAGAAATCTGGGATTTCATTGAAGAGATTACATCTGCTAATAAATCAATAAGCCTTTCATTTACTTTTTTTATCTTGTCAACATATGTAGAAATTGTAATCAGAGATTTTGCTACAACTTTTGGGCCTTTTTTTGCACCTTCAACCAAGACTTTCATGCTGCTTTCAATCAAAGGAGAAGGATAATCATTAGCTACTCCAACCTGCTTGCTGAAAATAGCATCATACAAACTTAGTCCAAGCTTCCTTATGTTAATTGAAATTCTTCTGAAGAAATTTCCTGTTTCAGTGCCTTCCATGTTCTCTGCAACTTTTGAAAAAGCAATTTCAACTGGAAGTCCATCTTCAACCCTGTTTCCAAGCAAAAATAAAGCCCCAGAGAATTCTTTTTCAAGACTGTCCATGTTTTCTCTCAAGACTATCAATTTTTTAGTCCTGATTTTGTAATATAAGCCTATGCAAACTGCCAGTCCTAGAGGAAATATTAGACTTAGTAACAAAGCTCCTAGACCATAAGGTCCTGAACCATTTCTAAAGTCAAAAAAATTGCTTCCAAAAAACTCAAAGTCGAATGAAGGATAGAAAAAGTGCATCAAAAATGGCAAGAAGCTAATGGCAAAAAAGATAATTGCCAATGGAACTAGAAAATATCTTGGATCATTTTCATTCTCAATTCTTTTGAATTCCTCGCTTGAGTTTAAAAAATCAGACTTCCCATATCCAGTGGGTCTTTTTTCAAGTATTTTATTCCCTAAAATCAATATGAAGACAGGCAAAAGAACATTATACAGCAAAGCAAGATGGTACCATTTTACTAGACCAGACAAAAATGAACCTATCAATGGGAACATTACCAATCCTAGAACGGGCAAGATGACACCAAGCATGTGCAACATTGTAATTGGATTCTGCAAATTGTGAGCGTAGTGAAGCATCTTATCATAAGTCCCTTCAAGCATTACTTCTAAGGCTTTTTCTAAAACGTCTACTCTTCTCTGCTCATTAGTTTCATACAAGGAACCTTCAATCAAGTGGAAAGCTTCTACAAATTCAAGATTATACTGCTTCCACTGCAGAAGATAATTTTCTAAGCTTTCTTCTATTGTGACAAATTTTCCCGTCTCAATATTCCAGAAGACTTTTTTCAAATCTAATCCTAAAGGATTTCCAACATGCTCTGCTGCAAACTTGATAGCATGCTCCAAGTTGGAAGTATGGCGCATGTACATTACAACATAAAGAATGCAAAGAACCATCTGATTGCTAGCTTCCAATCTCCAGCGATTTGCAAAGTAATGCGGAAGATTAGTCAACGGCTTTATCATAAAAGCGCCTAAAATAACCAAGATTAGTGGGAAAAAAATCTGCAATGAACCAAAAACGTAAGAAGCTGCGCCGAATAAAATGCCCAACAATACAAAAGAGATTCCTACAATGGATGCAAAGGAAGCTGCACCTTCTGGCTTGATATCTAAATGGCAAATATCAATGCTTTCCTGCAATTTTGCTCTTTGCTCTTGATTTACAGAAACTGTCAAAAGATTTTGAGATGCATTGCATGCCTTCTCGTAAAGAGTTGTCTGCTTGTCCAAAGCTTCTTCTCTAAAAGTTTCATACTCTCTTGAGAAATCTTCTGATGGCTTATAATTATCAACCTCTATTTTTTCCTCGATTTTTTTGCTATAGCGATCAAGAATTTCCTTGACTGAAGTCATAATTTCCTCTTCTTAATCTCCTTCTTTATAATGTCGTCCCACTCAAAGAAAATTCTTTTTGAATCTTGAGAGCCAACTTCTTCCTGAACCTGATCTGAAACTCTGTGGAAGACGTCATTTGCCATTGTAACAAAGTCTGCTTCTAAAACTTCAAGCATTTTTGCTTTTTCTGAATATTGAACTAAAGTTTCCTTCATTTTTGCTCTTAACAAAACATTTTCCCATAATGCATCCCAGTTTCCTGCATATTCCTTGATACTTCCTGCTATTGACTTTAAAACTTCTGAATCTCCGTTGATTAAATCGTCAGTTGGCTTTAGCAAATCATCTTTGGTGTCGTATTTCATTAAGTCCATGAAGCCTTGCTCTTTTAATGGATCTTCCTGCCAGTGCTTTCTTACTTCTGTAATCTGTAAAACTCTTTTCCATTTATGCAAACCATCTGCAGATTTTACAGGATTTGCAACCAAAACAATGTCTGTTGCCTTGAAAGAAGTTCTTGGAACCCCCAAATCATTTACAACTCTGTCAAATACACCGTAAGGATCTGCACCATGAATTGTTCCTGCAACTACATTGGCTAAAGCTCCTATTCTCATTGCCTCGTACAATGCTTTGGCTTCTACTGAACGAACTTCGCCTACAATCAATGCAGAATCTCCAAGTCTTAAAGAAGTCCTTATTCCTTCATCTGCTCCAACTTCTGTTGTTCCAGATGTTAATGCAGCCCTTACTTTCATATTTTGAATATTGTAGCCTAATTTTCTAAAAGCGTCAATAGGAAGCTCTAATGTGTCTTCAGTCACAATTATACGATACTTGTTCATTATTTCAGACATCAATGAGCCTAGAAAAGAAGTCTTACCTGAAGACCTTGTGCCTGCAACTAAAATAGTTCTTGCACCATCAATTAAAAAGCTCATAAGACCAGCACCTAAAGGACTAATCATTTTGTTTTTAATGAACAAAGGCAAAGTCCATGGAGTGTCACGATGCCTTCTAAATGCATAAGCCAAGCCTGTTGGTGATAAAGGCCTAGTCATTATTGCAACTCTTGCCCTAGCGTTAGGAATTACCAACTCAGTATCTAAAACAGGATTTGCTTCGTCTAATGGACGGCCAGATAATAATCTGAATTTAGTCGCCCAGGATTCTGCGTCTTCTCTTGATGGAACTACATTTGTGACGCATTCATCATAATCCTGATGGACTACAAAGATTGGATCTCTGCCTATGGGGGAATTAATTGTAATGTCCTGAATTTTTTGATCCTGCAATAAAACTTCTAATAAGCCGAAGCCTACAGTGTATCGAACTAAAATTTTTGCTAGCTCTTCAACTTCCTGATAGCTTAATTCAATTCCTTTTGACTCTGCCAATTCTTGTATCAAATCTTTTCCAATATTGTAGAAAGTTGCACGCATCTTGTCAGGTTCCAAGAATTCCTGCTCTTTTGGCTTGTGCTCTGCCAGAACATTTCTTGCCAAATCCAATAATTCAAACTTGTCTTCTGTTAATTTAAATTCTGGAGGCATAAGATGATAGAAATTTTTTACCTCATTTTTTCTCCTGAAGATTGAGGTGTCTGCGTCCTTGACGCTGTAAATGTCCAGCTGCTCAGCATCCAATGGGGGCTGTGCCATTATTTGAGTGAACATGAAGTCTGGCATTATTGATGGACGGAAAACAGCTCTATAGAAACTTCTGTCGCCTATTGAATATCCATCTAATTGGTTAATGAACAAAGAAATCATCTTGGTTTTTTCCAACAAAGATAAAATTGACTGCAAAACCTGGAGATATTCTTGCCTTGCAGTTATCAAATTAGGATTTGTCTCTCTTTGCAAAACAATTTTTTCTTCTCTCAAAACTCTTTTTGTCTCAACATAGCATCCTAAAGGATCAGACCTTAGCAAATTAAGAATCAAATATTGAAGCTCTGGATTTTTAGTGCCAAAAAAGTTTATAGCTTCCTGAGTGAAGCCCCTTACAGAGAATATCTTCTTTCCTTTAATTAAATGATTGTACAAAAAAGCAATTTCCCTTAAAAGTTCAGTCTGCTCATCGCTGTAGATGTAGTTCCTCTTTTGATTTAGAATAACGCGAGATACTGAAGGGTTTTGAAGTATAAAATCAATTACTTTAGACATTGAATTTGCGTTGTCTTCTATAGAAGGGGAGAAATCCCAGAGATTTGCATCTATCTTTAAGACTTCCTCAGAACCCTCTTTCAAAATAGCAAAATCAGCCCTCTTTTTCTGCTCTACCATTAAGTATTACTAGGTAATACTGAATTTAAATACTTTACTTAGAAGTTTTCTTCTTGGTTTTAGAAGGCGTTGCAACTTGAGTTTTTTTCTGCTGCTCTTCAATCCAGCGAAGTTTAGCCGGGCATTGCTTGTTGATGCAGTAGTTAAAAGGCCTTTTTCCTGCCCTTACAACCAAGACTACTGGAGACAGACATTCCTTACATACTTCCTTTGTCTTCTTTATCAAGCCCTGCGGCAATGAAGAAGTTGTTTTGCATTTAGGATATTGATTGCATGCTAAAAATTGCCCGAACTTGCCCCTCCTTATTGCAAGCATGCCTTCTTTGCAATTATGGCACTTAGTAATTGTTTCTAATTCATATTTTGTCTCTCTGGTTGCTTCTAATAATCCTTCACCAATTATTTTTTCATTTTTCTTGAAATTCTTCAAAACTTTTGTCAAAACCTCCTTTGTTTCTTCTAAAATTTCTGGCTCTCTTTTCTTTCCTTCTAAGATTCCTTCCATTTCTTCTTCAAAGTGCCTTGTCAATTCTTCATCTAAAATTTCTGGACAGTATTTTTTCAAGGTTTCTACTGTAGCCATACCTAAAACCGTTGCTTCTATTGATTTTCCAGTAACATAGTTTCTCTGGAACAAGTTGTCTATAATATTGGCGCGAGTTGCTTTCGTTCCGAGATTTTTTTTTTCTAACTCTTTTATTAAAGAAGCTTCTGAATATCTGTTTGGTGGCTTTGTCTTATCTTCATGACTTTCAACCTTAGGGTTTTCAATTTCCTGATTTAATTTTAATAAAGGAAGCTCTTGCTCATCAAATTTAGGGAAGTGGTAGATTACATGCCATCCTTTTTCTAGAGTCTTGACTCCCTTAGCATTGAACAATTCCTTGTTACAATCTACTTCTGCTGTCAAAGTTTTTCTTTTCAATGGAGTGGAGAAGCAAGCCAAGAATCTTCTAGCTATCAAATCGTAAATTTTGTTCTGTTTGTCTGTAAGCTTTTTGTATTCGCCAGTTGCAAATATTGCAGGGTGTGCAGGATCTGATTTTTCACCTTCAGCAGGCTTTAATGGTTTTTTTAAAATTTCCTGGCAAATATTTGAATATTCTTTTATCTTAGATAAGCTTTTAATTATTTTTTCATGGCCTAGTGCTGCTGGCAATTTCTGAGATGAAGTTCTTGGATAAGATATCAAACCTGCTGTATAAAGGTCTTGGGCAATTGCCAAAGTTTCTTTTGGTGAAATTCCAAAATAACGGTAAGATTCTGTCTGTAAAGTTGTCAAGTCAAAAGGTGGCAATGGAGATTGAGAAGTTTCTTTCTCTTCAAGGTTAGAAATTAAGGCTTTCTTTCCTTTTGTGTTCTTTAAGATTGACTCTGCTTTCTTTTTCTCAAATATCTTGCCTGAAACATGCCAAGCTTTTATATGATTTTTATTAATAGTGCCATCCAAAGAAATTTCCCAGTAGGGTTCTGACCTGAAATTCTTAATTTCTAATTCTCTGTCAGCAATTATTTTCAAAGCCGGACCTTGGACTCTACCAACCGACAATAGCTTAAAAGCTCCTGCTGATTTAACTGCCAAAGTCAAGGCTCTTGAAAGGTTTATACCCCAAAAATAGTCTGCAAAATGCCTTGTCTCTCCAGATTCTATCAAAGGAAAATCCAAATGTGGCATTGCATTTTCATACGAAGAAACTAGTTCATCTTTAGTCAAGGTTGAGAACTTCATTCTTCTGGCGTTTTTCTGCTTGAAAATAAAACGAATGCAGTTAAAACCTATGAGGCTTCCTTCACTGTCAAAATCAGTCGCCACAACAAAAGAATCTACTTTTTTCGTTAATTTTTTTAAAACATTAAGATATTTTTTAGAGAATGAAGCAGACTTTGAAGTTTCATATGCAGGAACCCATTCCAAGTCAAAAACAGGATAAGTCCAGCCTTTTTTCTCTTTTTCCTTCAAATTATAAAGATGCCCTACTGCGCATCCTACAATAATTTCTTTTCCATTATGCTTTAAGGTGTAATAAGGAACCTTGTCTATTGATTCTTTTTCTATTTTTGAGTCGGCTAAGGCTGTTGCTATTTTCAATGCTGCCTGTGGTTTTTCTGCTATCAACAATTCTGCCATAAAAACATCAATTTACTATACAAAGTTTATAAAAGTTATGCATTCTTTTTTGAAACTATCTTGCCCCTAATAACAGTGTAAGCAAGGAACAAAAGCAAAATTACAGCCATCGTCATTATTGCAGAAAGCAAGTTTCTTACAGGAACAATAATTTCAGTTGGATACTCGATTATCGGCTTCTGCTTCTCGCTTTCAATTGGGACTTTCTCTTCTTTTCCTGTGAATCTTCTTATTATTTTTTCAATGAAAGTTGGTTCCCTAGCTCTAGGGCCAAACTCTTCTGGAGGCGATGGTGGAATTTCTTCTGCAATTTTCACAGGTTTTCGTGGGCCTTCTATAGGACCTTCTCCTGTCCTCGCGGTTTCAGCACTTATTACATTTTCAACAGGAGTTTCTTCTGAAGAATATGTAGAAAATCCAGTCACTGTAAATGTTAAATTCCCGCCAGAATAAGTTTGAGAAGTACATATTGATGCTGGGCAGAGCTCATTGTCTCTTAAAATTCTAGGAGTTGTAAAGGTTATGCCATATAAAGTCAAATTTGCAGTCTTGTTAAGAGTTTTCAATCTTGTTGAGTTAAGAAAGATGTTGTTTTGCGTTATGTTTATATTTTCAAACATATCAATATCAATATTAGCAGTCGTAAAATTAGTCAAGTTGAGGTCAACCAAAAAGTCTATTTTGCCTCTTGAGATAGTTTCCAGAGTGAAGTTTGATACATTGTTTAATGTCTGGTTTGTATAACCTGTAAGGTTTGTAGATGATGAACCGTTAAATTTAGTTTGATATCTATTAAATGATGTATTAAAATCTACATAAAAAAATACAGATGAATGATTTATATTCCCTACAGAATCATTGACAAAAACATAAAGCCTATGATGCCCAATTGAAGTGTTAAATTCGTAGGAAGTTCCATTTGTTGAGTTCAAAGTCAAAGTAATATTAGTTGTATTATCTAAATTAAAGAAAATTGAACTTAAGCTGCGATCTTCATAGAATTGTGCCAGCAAAAGTATAGAAGTGTTACCTGATTTAGTGCTTGAATTTGGTAATATAATTGTGACATTGGGGAATAAAGCATCAACTAAAATAGATAAAGAAGCTGAACCGACAGCATTTGCATCAAACAGAGAATTGCCAGTAAATTTAGGATAGGGAGAAGCATATGAATAGCTAACTAAAGAAATAACTAAAAAAAACCACAATAACACACCTCTCATAAAGAAAAACAAAAGAATTGAGATATTTAAAAGTTATTACTTCTTGCCTTTCTTATTTCTAAGGAAAAGCCAGACTACTATAACTACAACAAGCAAGATTATCATCAATGTTGAAGAAGAGCCTCTGCCTTTTTCATTTACAGCCTGCCCTGTTGGCTCTTGTGTTATTGCTTTCTTTGGCTCTCCAATGAAGACTTCAAATGATTTTATTACCTTTGCAGAAAGCTGGACTGGTTTGTTGATGTCTTTTGATGCTGAGTGGAAAGAGGCAGTTATCATATATTTTGAACCTAATTCTGCATCTCTAGGTATTGTAACTGTGAATGGAATTGAAATTCCATCGTTTATCTTTACTGTATAAGTATCTGATCCTGTCAATGAAGCTATTTCACTTCCTTCAGTTATCTCAGCTTCTATTACAATATCTTCTTCACCTACCATGTTCTGAATGTCATAATTTAAACTTATAGAATCACCAGGATTCATGTAAAGAGGATAGCCTGGCCAGTATGGTGCTGTGATAGCCATGGCACTTGCAAAAGAAACTATTAATAGCAATGAAAGTGCTAATGAAACAATCAATTTTTTTATTTTCATTTTTTACCTCTTTTTAATTTACAGTTACAGTCCATGCATTTACACCAGTTGCTGAATATGTCTGACCAGTCAAGTTTGCTGGAGCGTCTGACAAACATACAAAGTAAGCTTCTACTCCTTCCATTGCACCAAGAGATCTGTTTCCAGGACCTAAAGTTGCATTGGTGATTGTTACTAAAGTGTTATTAGTAAATGCCAATGTTGTATTAATATTACATTGCACTACTGGTGAACCTCCAGATGATGTGTTAACAGTGAAGTTTACTGCTGGGATGATATAATTTGCATCTGTTGCTCCTCTAAGGTTTACTGCTGTAAGAGCAAGATTTCCTTGAGTTGAGTTGTGGTTTCCAGTATTGTTGATTGTAATATTTGTGTCTGCCGTGACATTGTCTTGGCCTACGCTTACTGCTGGGAATGTCAATGAAGCTGGACCTACTACAACTGCAGTTGTGTCTGCTATTGAAAAGAAGTCCTTGCTTATTGCTGCTGCTGAATGAGATCTGTTTGTTACATTTGCTAAAGCAGTATCATTTACTTCTGCAGTAATATTCCAGGTTCCAGGAACATCAAAGTACCAGATAGAAACTACACAGGTATAATTTTTTGTGTATGTATTTAATGTTGCTGCTGTACAAGTATTGTTAAATCTTAAGGCAGTGGTTGTGCCGTTGTTTGTTATGTTAACTCTTGCTGAAGCATCGCTAATCTGCCCAGCACCATTATCATCATGAACTACAAATGAGACATTCATAAAAGCCTGACCGTTTTCTGTTATTGTTACTGTGTCTCTTACTGAGATATTTCCTATGTAAGGACCTGTGTTGGAAACTGTGATTGTTGGAGCAGTAGTGCCTGTTGCAAAACCAGTGATATCAAAACCTGATGAAAGAAGCTGAACTACAAAAGCTAATAAAATAACTATAAAAACAAAAATAGCATGCTCTTTTTTTACCACACCACATCCCTTTGTCATTTTTAAATTTAAATTGATATATAAACCTTGCTATGGCTAATTTACTGTTATAGTCCATGAATTTACGCCTGTTGCTGAGTAAACCTGACCTGTCAAGTTGTCTGGCGTATCATATAAGCAGATGAAGAAGGCTTCTACCCCTTCCATGCTTCCAGCTGACCTGTTTCCTGGACCTAAAGTTGCATTGGTGATTGTTACTAGAGTGTTATTGGTAAATGCCAAAGTTGTGTTGACATTGCATTGCACTAATGGTGAACCACCAGAAGATGTGTTAACTGTGAAATTTGCTGCTGGGATAATATAATCTGGAAGGGATTGTCCTCTTAGGTTTACTGCTGTAAGTGCTAGGTTGCCTTGAGTTGAATTGTGGTTTCCAGTATTGTTGATTGTGATGTTAGTGTCTGCTGTTGTATTGTCTGCTCCTGGAACTACTGCTGGGAATGTCAAGGAAGATGGGCCTACTATAACTGCAGTTGTATCTGCTATCGTGAAGAAGTCCTTGCTGATTCCTGCAGCATTATGAGACCTGTTTGAAACATTTACAACATTTGAAAGATCTTTGACTTCTATTGTAATATTCCAAGTTCCTGGTACGTCAAAGTACCAGATATCTACTGGGCAAGTGACGTTTAAAACAAAGGCATTGATAGCTGTACTGCTACAAGAATTGTTCAATCTTAAAGCAGTGGTTGTGCCGTTGTTTGTAATGTTAAGTCTTGTATAGTTTCCATTAATATCTGCAGTACCTTCATTATCAAAGACAAGGAATGAAATATTTATTGCTACTAAACTATTTTCTGTTATTGTTAAGGTATCTCTTACTGAAATGTTTCCAATGTAAGGGCCTGTGTTTGCAGTTGTAACTGTAACTGCAGTTGCGTTTGTGTAGATTGCGTCTGATGAATCACCCGTTGATGTGGAGTTGAACTGCATTGTTAATACATCATTGCTTGTTATGTTTGTATTATTGAAAATAATTGACAATGTTCTTCCACCAGATGGTATGTTAAAGCTTCCAATGTCTAATGAAATATTTCTAACTCTGTTTACAAACAAGATTGCTGTTGTGTAAACGCTATCTGTTGGGTCTGAATCTGTTATTGTAACTGAAGCATTGATTGTTTCTCCAGATATTGTTAATGTAGCATTTGTGTAGTTGATTGCTGCATTTGATAAGGCAGGTGCTGTGTCGTTAACAGTTATTTCTGTTGCGTTGGTGTAAACTGAATTCAAGGAATTGCCATCTGAAGTTCCATTGAACTGGATTCCTATTGCCTGACCTTTAGTTATGTTTGTTGCGTTGAATACTATTGAAACAATTCTGCCTGCTGCAGGTACTATTGTATTTGAAATCTGCTGTGTCAAGTTTGATGTCCTGTTTACAAATAATATTGCTGTTGTGTAGACGTCATCTAATAAAGTTCCTACGCTATCAGCATCTGAAATTGTGACTGAAACATTGATTTGCTCTCCTGTAAATGTCAAAGTTGCATTGGTATAGTTTGTTGTAGCTGAAGCTAGAGAAGGTGCGGTGTCGTTAACAGTAATCTCTGTTGCGTTGAAATAGGTACCATCAACAGCATTTCCAGTTGAAGTTGAGTTGAACTGAACGGATATTGACTGGCCTCTTGTGATGTTTGTATCATTGAATATTATTGAAACTGTTCTTCCTGCTGTAGGTATATTTACAGTTCCAACCTGCAAGCTAATGTTTGAGGTCCTGTTTACAAGTAATGTTGCAGTGATGTAATTGTTTTCAGAATCTGCATCTGACAAGGTTGCTGATACATTGATATCTTCTCCAGTTCTTACAAATGTTGCATTTGTGTAGTTAATTGAAGCTGCAGAAAATACTGGAGCTGTATCATTAACAGTTACGAAAGTTGCATTCACATAAGTATTCAAATTTGTGTTTGTATCTGAAGTTCCATTGAACTGAACTGTCAAGTTATCCCATTTTGAAACATTGGTAGCATTGAAGACTATTGAAATAATTCTTCCTGATGGAGTTGTTGAAGTCAATGGAATCTGCTGGGTTAAATTTGTAACTCTATTTACAAATAGGATTGCAGTTGTGTAGACTTGATCAGCATCAGCGTCTGCTACTGTGACTGATGTGTTAATTTGTTCGCCAGATCTTACTAAAGTAGCATTGGTATAGTTCAAAGAAGCTGCTGAGTAAACAGGGCTGCTATCATTAACAGTAACCTCAGTTCCATTTGCATAAGTTGCATCATTTGAGTTGCCAGTAGATGTTGAATTAAACTGTACTCCAATTACTTGACTCTTAGTTATATTTGTGTTGTTGAAGACTATTGAGACAATTCTTCCCGAAGGTGATATTGTAAAGCTTCCTATCTGCAATGAAATATTTTGTACTCTATCCACAAACAATGTAGCTGTTGTATAGACTGCCTCGTTATCTACATCTGAGACTGTAATTGAAGCGTTAATTTGCTCACCAGATTTTGACAGAGTTATGTTTGTGTAATTGATAGCGCCTGCTGATAAAACTGGATTGGTATCATTAACAGTAATATCTGTAGCATTATGATATGTTCCATCATTGCTGTTTCCAGTCGAGGTGCCATTAAATTGTAATGTAACAACTTGATTCTTTGTGATGTTAGTGTTGTTGAAGACTATTGAGACAGATCTGCCTGCAGCAGTTGTGGTAAATGAATCTATCTGCAGTGTCAAGTTTGGTACTCTGTTTACAAATAAGATTGCTGTTGTGTAGACTGCTTCATTGTCTGCATCAGCCATGTTTACTGAAGCATTGATGAAGTCTCCGCTAAAGTTTAATGTTAAATTGGTGTAGTTGATTGCTCCTGCCGACAAAAATGGGTTAGTGTCGTTCACCGTTACTGCAGTTGCGTTTATATAGAATGCATTTACTGTGTTGCTATCTGAAGTGCCATTGAACTGCATTTCAAGAACTTGTCCTTTTGTAATGTTTGTGTTGTTGAAAATGATTGATATTGTTCTAGTTCCAGTTGAAGTGTTTGAATTGATTATATGCAAAGTTTGGTTTGCTACTGCAGCCCTGTTTATGAATAATTTTACAGTTGTGTTTACTAAGTCATATTTGTCTGGGTCTGTAACTGAAACAGATGCATTGATGAAGTCGCCGCTGAAGTTCAAGGTCAAGTTTGTGTAGTTGATTGCAGCTGATGCTAAGGTTAAGTTGCTATCATTGACAGTTATTATTGATGAATTTACAGGGTCCGAATAATCAGTTCCATCTGTCACATTCCATTCTACATAAACTTCGCTGCCTTTTGTGATGTTTGTGGCGTTGAAGATGATTGAAAGATTTGAGCCAGTTCCTGCACCAGGGGCTGTTTGTACTTGCTCAATGCTGATATAATTTTTGTAGGTATTGTTGACAAACAATGCGGCAGTACCACTTACAGGATTGCCATCTACATCTTGTATTGATACTGAAGCATTTATAGTAATGCCTGATTTAGACAATGTGGCATTTGTATAATTTATTACAGCGGTATTTGCCACGGGTGGATTGTTTGCAGCAGGCTGAGTTTCGTTTGAAATTAATAATTCATCTACGTTAAATCTGTTTATTCTGTCTGCAGATGCTCCGCCAACACCTACTTGCACAACCCATTGCAATCTTGTTATGTTATAGTCTTTACATCCAGAACCCCACATATCTGGCGCTTGAATAATACTAACGATGCTCCTATTTACTGCAACACCTAATGCTCCTATGCTAATTGTGGCTACAGACTGATTAAATTTAATATTTGGCCTGTCATAGTTTGGATTAACAGCAGCTACCCCTGTCAATCCAGTCATATTACCCTTTGCCATTGCACAAACATATAATACTCTATTAGAAACTGCGCAAAAAGTGCCTGTCATTCTGACACAGATTCCTAAAGCTGTTGCTTGACCTAATGTAGACTGAGATTGATTTATTCTAAATGAGATGTTATGACTTCTTCCTCCAGCTCCATCATTGTTTGATGAACCGTTAATGCTTACCAAGCCATTTGCATTCAGCTTTGAATAGTTTACAACATATCCATATTTTCTAGTATCATCTGTGCTGTCAAAGGTTACGTTGAAAGTCATACTACCTTCTCCGTTAGCTTCAGGGCCAGAGTTCATATCAAACCTAGTAGTGCAGCCACAGGCAGATACATTGTCTAAAACCCTTACAGTAGAATTAAGATAAGTAATGCTTGCATTAAACTGTTCTACAGACCAATTTGCAATTCTATCTGCCCCTGTTGTTCCTCCAAAGTTTTCAGCTATTGAATAGTTGAATGGAGCGTCAGATGCAATCATCCAGTCTCTTATTTCCTTGAAGTTGCCAATTTCCAAAGGACCTAATAAGTACAAGTAAGGAGACTCTTGCCCTGTTCTGAAATTATAGCCTAATGAAACAATATCCCCTGTTTTAATCTTGGTGTCCCATGTCAATTCTTTTTCGTTTGATAATGTACTTACTTTCAAATCAGATTGAGGCAAGACTTCGAAATCAATTGGGACAAATTCTTTTATTTTTCCATTGAAGTTCTTATTAGCCTTAATAGTGAAGTTCATTGAATAAGTTGCTGGTGGATAAGTCCTTGTTGGACCATCCCTTGCAACATCAAAGTCAACTGCGCTTCTTACTTCAAAGCTGTCAATAATGCTCCTTATTCCATTTGAAGTAACTGCTGTCAAATTCATCAAGTAAGTTCCTGTTGAACCTGTTAAGTAATCTGTGTAGTAATCCGGCAATTTAGTAGCTTTGTAGTACTTGCATTCGTCTGAAACCTTGATCTTGCCATTTGCAGTTGACAATGTTGTAGTTAGATTGAATGGATCTGTGATTGACAAAGTGACCTTGGCATCATCGCAAACCATATGACCAGCATCGTCCAAAACGCCAATGCCTATGTTTGCCTTTTCATTTGGCAAGTAGATTGCCTTGTGAGTGTTCAATGCTAAAACGCCCCAGGTGAAGTCATACTCTTCAATATAAGTTGTGTTTTCATCTACAAAGTTTTCAATCTTCAAGCTGTATCTTCCTGGCTTGAATTCTCTTTGCTTTGGTATATCTATTCTAAATCTCTTTGATGCTGTCTTTATTATGTCGGTCTTTATTGAAGAAATTCTACCATTGCCATCAATTAAAATAGTTTTTACTCTCTCTTGTCCAACTGCAAACTCCTGCCCTTTTCTTACTGTAATTGGTATTAAATCTTTGTCGTCATATTCAAAGTCAAATGATGGAGTTTCTTCTGTCTTGAAATGCTTCCTGTCTTTTCTTATCTTGACCTGGGTGATATTCCCTTCTGAAATATTCGTAATTTCAATTGGAGTTATAGTTGTTACATTAGTTACATTTACTTCTGGCTGAGTCAAGTTCAATGGCAAGGTAACATCAACAATTTCTGGCACTATTTCTTCAAACTTCTCAACCGTTGTGTAAGTAATTGAATCGATTACAATCTTTGCATTTTCAACCTGGGCTTTGATTTGATAAACTTCATTGTTCAAATCTAAACTGCAGGTTTCTTCGCAAGCATCTGAGAAGCTTATCTCAACTTCTTCAGTTTCATTTGTTACATTAGCTGAAGTTGAATTGCCATTCTGCAAGTTTTGAAGCTGAAGGGCCATCTGAGCGCTTATTGCAGCTATGTCATTAGACAATACTTCTGGTCTTGTAAGCTTGTCGCTGTCTAAAATTAGTTGGTCTCCTAAGTACAGCTTTGCAGATCCTGTTCCAATGAACTTTCCTGAAATCTTCATTGAAGATAAATTGCCAGTCCAGTTCTTTGTCCAGACATAGAAATCATTTGACGTGAATTCTATCTGAACTGGACTTATTGCTAACTTGTTTTCTGGCACATCAGAAACCACTAATCCAGTCAATGTTGAATCGTTCAAGAATAGGAAGACTCCAAGCAATAGGAATGCAGAAACTACAGCAAATGTTGGATTAATCTTTAGATGAAGCTTCTTGGTTTCTTCATGAAGTGTATTTTCTAATAAGAATAGCTTCTCTCTGCAGACTACAATTAGTTTTTTGTAAAGCCTTACAAGTTTTCTTGCATGATCTTTCAGCTCAAGCTTGTTGATTCCTATAACCTTCTTCTTCAATTTAGCCAGAAGCTTCTGAGCCTTTGCCTTCTTTTTCTTGTAGAGCCTTAGCAGCCTAACTAACTCTGCCTTTCTCTTTCTATATTCCTGACTTAATTTATTTGACATATTTCTTTCTAGCTTTGTTGTAAATTGTCCAAATGTTACGCTGGTCGCGCTTCAAAATAGAAGCAAGCTCAACGTAGCTCAATCCAAAATTCTCGCGAAGGTAGTAGATGATAGACTCTAGTGTAGAAAGTTTCCTACTACTGATAATGCCGAGGGGAAAGGAAAACTTCGAGTCCTCAACTACTAACCTTTGCTTGAATTTCTTCAATGAGTTTGAATAAGAACACCATACTGTACGTTCATTCCTATTGATTAAAAGGGAAATCTGCTTGAAATTTAAGTTTAAATTGTCTTTTAGATATCTGCAGATTGTTTCTAAAGAACCTAACTTAGAATTAAAAATGGAAACTGGAACGAGAATTTCCTGCGATTTTACAATGACTTCGGTTAAGATCTGCTTTAAATTATCTTCAGAAATCTTAGTTAAAAGCTGTTCTGCTAGTGCCTTCAAGAAAAGTTCTTTATTGGTTTTTTTTAAAGCTTCAGCTAAATATTTGTCTTTGAGCAGACCATCTATATCCACTACCCTCTTTTTTGGCATTACAGTATACTTATTAATTATGTATTTGCTATATAAACATTACTAAATTAATACTTATTAATTATGTATAAAGAAAGAAAATAATGGCTAAAAATCAATCAGAATGCTTCTGGGGGTTTATTAGAAGCATTTTTATGATTTTTGCCAAAATAATTACTTATCATATATGTAATCTTATATATAAATCTATTGGTATAAATACTTAATAATTATGTAAAAATACTTATTATATATGTATAGGAAAGCTTTTAACTTTTAGAAATTTGATAATTAAATGCGAAAATGGCTGATATTATTGAACATTGTAGTAATTCTGACAGTTGCTGGAATCTATTTAACTAATAAAAATTCTGAAGTGAGCTTGACTGGATTGGCAGTAAAAGAAGTAAACCAAAATGTTGATAAAATTTCCAATATCGAATCAAAAAACGTTGAAAATACGCAGTCGAAAGAAAAAGTTGAGAATTTTGCAGCCGGATCTGCAAGAATAGGATTAATGATTACCGTTGTTAACACGACAAAATAGATTTATTTCTTTATTGCTGAAAAGCCAGTATATTTTTTTAATACTGCAGGAACTTTTATTGAACCGTCTTTCTGCTGGTTGTTTTCTATTATTGAAACCATGGCTCTTGAAGTTGCAATTGCTGTGTTGTTTAGAGTGTGAGCAAAAAACTTGTTGCCTTTCTTGTCAATTATCTTGATGTTTAATCTTCTAGCTTGTGCGTCTGTCAAATTAGAACAAGAACCAACTTCACCGTAAGACTTGATTGTTGGCCTATAAGCTTCGATGTCTGCCTGCTTGTGCTTTAAATCGCCTAAGTCGCCAGAACAGATTTCTAGTTGCCTAATAGGCAATTTCAAAGCCTTGTACAAATCAATGCTGTTTTTCAATATTTCATTGTAATACTTGTCAGAATCTTTTGGCTTGCAGATTATTATCTGCTCTACCTTATTGAATTGATGAGTTCTCCACAATCCTTTTTCGTTGATGCCATGACTTCCGACTTCTTTTCTGAAGCATGAAGAAATTCCAACTAACTTTATTGGCAGCTTGTCTTCTGGAATTAAAGCATCGATGAATTTTCCAATAATAGAATGTTCTGAAGTTCCAATAAGATAAAGATCTTCATTTTCAATTTTGTAAATCATATTGTCAATTTCCTTGAAGGACATGACGCCGTCAATTACTTTTTTATTTACAAGCAAAGGAGGCTCAATCAATGTAAAGCCTTTTTTAATCATGAAGTCCAATCCAAACCTAAGCAAAGCCTGATTCATCTGAGCCAATTGGCCCTGTATGAAGTAAAACCCTTTTCCTGCAATTCTTGCAGAAGATTCAAAGTCTGCAACGTTTAATTTTTCAACCAATTCAACATGATTCTTGACTGGGAACTTGAATTTTGATGGCTTGCCAAAAAACTTGCTTGGAACATTTTTAGTATCGTTTTGTCCAATTGGAACTGACTTGTGCATTATATTTGGTATTGTTAGTAATATTTCCTGCAATTCCTTATACAGCAAATCTGATTCTGCTTCAATTGATTTTATTTTTTCTGGAATTTCTCTTATTTCTTTCAAGATTTTAGAGATGTCCTTGCCTTGTTTCTTCAACTGGTTTATTTCTTCTGAGGATTTATTTCTCCTGGCTCTCAAATTATCAACTTCAGATTTCAAAGAACGCCATTCATCGTACAGCTTTACTGCTTTTTCGACTAAAGGAAGCTTGTCATTTTGGAATTTCTTCTTAATATTCTCTTTAACCAAGCCTGCATTTTCCTTTATGAATTTAATATCAAGCATAATTAACAAAATTTTTCTAGCTATTTAAACTTTTTCTAAAGAATTGACAAAAAGTATTTAGCAAAATAGATAAGTATTAGCGAACAATAGACTTATATACTGCTAAATACACATTAAAAAAGAAAGGTTTAAATATAAGTTGAAGTTTAGAAGAAATTGAATAGTTTAGGGGGAAGAAATTAATGCCAAAAGTTCCAAAGGACATTTTCGAGGTTTTTTTTAGAAGGAAACCATCAATGATTCTTGTTGCTTTGAAAAGCAGCAATAAAAATAGATATGGTTCAGTTCTCGCGAAAGAAGTTGACTGCACTTACTCGCATGCTGTAAAGATTTTACAGGAAATGGAGAAGGCAAAACTAGTTGGCTTTGAAAAGAAAGGAAGAATAAAGACAATAAAGCTAACTGAGAATGGATTGAAAGTTGCAGAGCACATTGAAAGGATAAAGGATATATTGTAAATTATTTTCGGTTTGAATAAAATATTTTCGGTTTTTTCTCAATTAAATTAATAAAGACTTATGCATTTACTATATAAATGGTATTCAGCAAAAGTTTTCCAAAAACAGAGGGGAAGTACACTGCATGGGAAGAAGTCTATCTTTCAGATGAAGAAGAGGGAGAAATAGAAGTCAAAGCTGAGATAGAAAACATAAACATCATGAAAAGATGCATTGAGGAAGCAAAAGAAATTCTCAAAGAGAAAGGATTAAGGCAGTATCAAAGCGACATTGTGAGGTTAGCAATTGCATTGCACAGGAATTTGGGAAGCCATACTGTCTATCATAAAGAGGCTGTAGCAAAGGAAAAGTTCGATTTGAACAATAAAGGGGAAAATTTATAATGATAGATTTACATAAAAATAGGAATATGAACACAAGAAAGGTATTGGGGGTTATCGGTATTATCTCAGCAATAATGGGGCTTACTGGGACAATTCCTGCAGGATTACAGAACAGCGTCCCTCTATTAATTGGAAGTGGATTTTTTGTTATTCTTGGTGTAATACTAATGGCTATTGGATTTAATGATTAAAATGCTAGAAAATCGTGAATTTCAAATTAGAAAAAATTTATTAGACATTCAATATAATAAATATCTTCAATATTTATCTATGACCATAATTATCTCTTTTACTTATTTTATTGGCGTTGCAATAGCTATCTTTACTAAACAAATTGACCTAACTGTTTCTTTGCAAAGAATGCTCCTTGCAATAGTCTCCATATTTTTTCTGGGCAGTGCGCTCACATTAATATATTTATTCTTGTTGCATCTAAAAAATACCATAAGCGGCATAAAAAACCTTGACAAACAATAAGTAAGTTATTTAAACTGATTTTTATACTAATCTCATATGGTTAGTTTTGGCATTGAAAACCTGCTTGGATTGTACGCTTTTTTGAGCTTAATTCCTCTGATTATTCTATATCTAATAAGACCAAAACCAAAGTCAATGGAGATTCCTTCATTGATGTTTTTCTTGAAAGCAAGAAGCAATCCTGAAAAAAGAAGCTTCTTAAGAACTTTCACAAGAGACTGGCTGATGCTGATACAGCTGCTAGCTTTAATATTTATTGCTGGAAGTTTGGCAAGCCCGTACTTGATAACAAAGCAGGACGTGGTTTCTGACAACATTGTAATTGTTTTAGATGCAAGCGCAAGCTCAAAAGTGAAAGAAGACTATGGATTAAGATTTGAAAAAATAAAAGAGAAAGCAAAGGAAGTCTTAGGAAAGCAAAACACAATAATTATAGTTAAAGGAAGTTCTTTATTGGGGATAAAGGAAAGAAGCAGGGACGAGGCTGTAAAATACATTGATGCATTGCAATCTACAGACACAAGATCAAAGATAGGAGATGCAATATTATTAGCAGGCGACTTGATAAAAGACAAGGGAAGAGTCGTTGTTGTTTCAGATTTCTTGAATACTGAAGGAACTCCAATTGAAACTGCAAAGAACATTGTTGAAAGCAAGGGAACTCCTGTTGACTTGGTAAATGTAATAAATTCCAGAAGAGATAACTTTGGGATAGTTGAGATAAGGCCTGATGAAAAAGAAACTACTATTTTAATCAAGAACTACAAAAAAACAAACGACAATGTTGAAGTAGATATTGATGGCAAATCAAGAACTTTATTCATAAAAGGAGGAAACATAGAAACAATAAACACGCCAACTAAGCCGGGAATTTCAAGAATAAAAATAGTGAACAAAGATGATTTTGATGTTGACAACTTGGCTTACGTAAGCGCCCCTCTTGACATTCCAATAAAAGTTGCTTATATCTCTAACCAACAATCATTTTTCTTGAAATCTGCATTGAACTCGATAAAAAACATAAGGATAGACTATTTTATCCCACCAATATTTCCAGAAGAAAATTATGACATCTACATTGTGCAAGGAGTAAACAAAGAAAGCATACTTGCAGGAACTTTTGACGACTTAAAAAGCAAGATAGATGATGGAGCTGCCCTGATAATTTATGCCCAAGAAGATATGAAGGGAGTTAATTATGGAGAGATAAGCCCTGTAGAAATATTAACCCTGGAAGGAAGGGGGGTTGTAAGTGTCAATCAATTGAACAGATTCACAAGAGACATTGAGTTTGGAAAAGTTGACGGATACTTCAGCACAAACATGAATGAAGCAATAAGCATTGCAGCTATAGAAAACAACAGCGTGATTGCATTGAAAGCAATAGGCAATGGAAAAATCTTGTACTATGGACTTATGGACGACTATTCTGACTTCAAGTTAAGCCCATACTATCCAATCTTCTGGAACAATGCTTTAAAGTTTTTGACAAACCAGAGAGAAATTGCGGGCCTAAACTTCAGGACAGGGGATATATTGACATTAGACAAGGAAGAAAATATTGTAACGCCATCAAAAGAAATAATTGCAAGCAGCTTGAGCCTAAGCGAAGCAGGTATTTATGAGATAGGTGACAAGAAAATAGCAGTAAACCTGGCAAGCCAGGAAGAATCAGACATAAATGTAAGGGAAAGAACAATAGGAGAAACATTCAACAACTATGTCATAAAGCCTGTAAAGGAAGACGTGAATACAAACCTAGAAATTCCACTTATAATTTTGGTCATGCTTCTATTAATTTTTGAAATAATTTACATAAAGAAGAGAGGGGACATATGACTTTCAGAGTAATGTACTGGTTCATTGAGAGGCCTGAAGTAGTTGCTGCAATAATCCCTATATTTTTTGTGCTGCTTTACTTCATAATGAAAGATTATGTTGTAAGGGAAAGGGTAAGCAGATTAGCAAGAGTTTTATTATTGATTTCAAGAACATTAATATTTTTCCTGTTGCTTTTAGCGTTGGCAAGCCCATACACTCACAAGCAGACTGTTGTGCAGGGAGAGCCTTTTGTAAAAATATTATTGGACAATTCAAGCTCGTTCCAGATTTACGACCAGGACTATGCTGCAAGGCTTGAAAAAACATTGAAGCAAAGCCTGAATGCTGAAGTGAACAGGATTGGATACGATGAAACTTCTAATTTAGGCGATGGATTATTAGATAATTTAGAGAAAGGGGAAAGTGTTCTGCTTGTGACTGACGGAAACAGCAACTATGGAACAACTCTAGGCGATGTTGCACTGCATGCAGCAAGACTAAACTCAAGCATAAATGCCGTGAGATTAGAGCCATTAGATTATGATGCTTCTGTAAGGATTTTAGGACCTGACAAGGTAGTTGCTGATGTTGAAAGCACGTTCAAAGTCAAGATAGACAGCACTATGAAAGACCATGGTCATAATACTATAATAACTTTTGACAATGAAACCTTACAATCAGGAACAACAAAAACTGAAGAATTTGTATTCACAAAAACTTTCAGCTCTGGCTACCATCAGATAACTGCATCAATTGACGACAAAGATTATTTCCCTGAGAACAACGTTTACTATAAAACAATAAAAGTTGTAAAGAAGCCAAAAATAATGTTCTACACCCAAAGAGATGCCCCAATCTTAGGAATTTTGACAAAGCTTTATGATGTCACAATAACAAACGAGTTGACTTCAATAGATCCAGCTTATCTAGGATTAGTTTTGAATGACATACCAAAAGAGCTTGTTGAAAGCAAAGTTGGAATGATAAAGGAATTTGTATCAGAAGGCAATGGGCTTTTTGTGATTGGGGGAGAAAACTCTTTCGACAGAGGGGATTACAAAGGCTCTAACTTGGAAACTTTGCTTCCGGTAAATGTTGGCGCTGCTGAAAAGAAGGGAGAAGCAACAAACATTGTAATCGTGATTGACATTTCTGGAAGCACTGGCGCAAGCTTCGGTGGAAATTCAGTACAGGATGTTCAGAAAGCTCTTGCTGTTGGATTGCTTGACAACATAAACCAATTGAGCAATGTTGGAGTTGTAGCTTTCAATACAAAGCCATACTTAGTTTCTGACTTGAGCCCATTGAAAGACAAGAAAGATGAACTTGAAGCCAAGATAAAATCTCTTTTATTTTTTGGTGATACAAGAATTGAAATTGGAATCGATGCTGGAAGGCAATTATTGAACAAAACTTTTGGAGCAAGAAACATGCTTCTTCTAACTGATGGATTAACTGGAGGGCTTTATTATGCACAGAAAGCTGCAGAAGATGCAAATGAAAAAGACAACATAAACATCTATGCAGTAAGCACGGGGGATAATCCTGACGCTCCTGGAACATACTTCTATGGTTCAAGCTATGTCAAAGCAATAGCTGAAGCAGGGCATGGAACTTTTTTAAGGGCAAATGAGGCCCCTCAAAAAATAAAGGTAGACTTTGGAGAGCAGACGCAAGGACCAGACAGGAACAGGTTTGGATTGGTGACGGCTGACCAAGGGCATTTCATAACAGAAGAAATTGACTTGAAAAATCCTCTTGTAACTGGATACAATTCTGTCTTGCCAAAATCAACAGCAAAAACATTAGTAACTTTAGATTCTGGAGAGCCAATACTTAATGCATGGAGATATGGGCTTGGAAGAGTCGTAACATTAGCATTGGATGACGGAACAAGCTATGCTGGAAATCTATTGAACAAAGACAATTCAAAATTGATAAGCAGAAGCGTAAACTGGATAATAGGAAATCCTGAAAGGAACGAGAAAGAATATGTTGACATACAGGATGGAGTTGTAAATGAAAGCATACAAGTCAAACTGAAGACAGAATTTGGATTGTCAAGCGATAAAAGCGACTTCTACAAGATAGGAGAAAACTTATATGCAACCACTGTAAAGCACCAAGATACTGGATTCCACTACATGCTTAGGGCAACTTACGCAGTAAACTACAAGATAGAATATGAACTTTTAAACTTCAACAATGAGCTTGAAGGGATAGCCGCTGCAACAAACGGAAAAGTATTTGACAAGGAAGACTTCAACGGGATGGTGGAAGCTATAAAGAGCCAGAGCAAGAAGTCAGTTGACAAGAAAACTTATTTAAGGTGGCCATTCTTGATTGCTGCACTAGTATTGTTTTTAATAGAAGTGTGCATAAGAAAAGTAGCGGAAAACAGAAAAAGAGATAAATTTGATAAAAGATAAGGTTTAACATGAACATAATAAAAAAATGGATTGTAAAAAGAAGATTAGAAAAATTAGCAGATATAGAAAGAAGGTTAAATGACATGGAAGGCAATAATGCAAAGCCTGGAGACTTGAAGAACCTAAGCGTTAAAGGAGATTACATAACAAAAGACACAAGCTTCACTTTACTATACTTAATTTTGGTGGGTATTGTAATAATTGTTGCAATGACAATCTTCTATGAGCACAAATTTGGACAGCTTAATGAGGATTTTGATGCAAAGGTAGATGAGCTAAAAAAAACTTATGAATCATTATCTGAAAAAGAGAAAGCATTCAACGAGACAAAGCAGCTTCTTACAGTAAAAGAGTCAAGAGAAGAAACTTTGGAAGACCAGTACCAAGAAGTATTGGCAGAAAAGCAGTCATTGCAGATAGAAAGAGCCAAATTAATTGATGAAAATGCAAAATTGAAGGCTGATTTAGTAAGCGCAACTGACCAGATAGCAAACTTGAAAGCTAGAATTAAAGATTTAGAAGAGAGGATTGAAGAACTTGAAAATAATTGAAAATGCATTGGCAGAATTGAGAAGAACGCTTATTTTGATTAAATTGTTCAACAGCAGCATAGACTCAATACTTGTTTTCATTGGATTTACCCTACTTTTTGTACTAATAAAAATACCATGGTATTATGCTGCAATTCCTTTTTTACTTCATGCTATAATTTACATCCCAAGGAAGATGAAGGACATAAGATATTCTGAAGTCGAGAAAAAAGTTCCTATATTGAAAGAGAAGCTAAGGACTGTTGCTGACAATGTAGGAAAAAGCAACGAGCTCATTGATGAATTGAACAAGGAAGTCCTAAGAGAGATGAAGCAGATAAAGACTTCTGCATTCATAGATCCAAGAAAAAGCATGTTCAAGATGTTCGCTTTAGGCTTGATGGCATTCTTAATAATATTTTCAGCTTCATTGAACGTCAAATTTTTCGACTTTGACAGCATACTAAAAAAACTTGCAGGTAGCGATGGAGGAATAAGAAACTTAGAAGACATCGACATAGACTCGAGAAGCATACTTGAAGAAGACATCTACGGAGAACAAAGCATAGCTGAGCTAGGGAACCAAGAAGTTGTTTTCAGCATGGACAGTTTTTCAGGAGAAATAGATTTAAATAGGGAAAAAGAAATTGACACTATAAATTTCGCAACAAGCTATCCGAAAGAAATATATGCAACCTCTGACTCAAGCTACAAAGAGAAAATAGCAAAAGAAGACGAGGACGTAGTAAAAACATACTTCGACCAAATAACTAGAGCATCACAATGAAAAGCATACAAGAAGTTCAGGAAATAGTAGCAAACGTTTTCAAGGAAGTTGGCAAGGTAGTGATAGGTCAAGATCAAGTAATAAAACAGATAATGGTTGCTATTTTAACTGACAGCCATGCATTGATTGAAGGCTATCCTGGGCTTGCAAAGACATTGACCGTAAAGACATTGTCAAGCCTGATGGACTTAAAATTTTCAAGAATACAAAATACTCCTGACTTAATGCCATCTGACATCACAGGGACTTATCTGATTAACGAAGACAAGGGAAAAAGAGAACTTAAATTCCAGCAGGGTCCTATCTTTGCAAACGTCATTTTAGCAGACGAGATAAACAGGGCAACGCCAAAAACTCAATCTGCACTTCTAGAAGCAATGCAGGAAAGACAAGTTACGGTTGGCAACCAGACTTACAAGCTGGACAAACCGTTTTTCGTGCTGGCAACTTCGAACCCTATTGAGCAAGAGGGAACATTTCCTCTGCCTGAAGCACAGCTTGACAGATTTTTATTCAAAATCAGGACAGAGTACCCAAGTTTCTCAGAAGAAATGGACATCGTGAACAAATACACAGAAATATTGGAAGAATTTGTTCCTAAGCCAATAATAAAGAAAGAAAATATTTTCGGCATGCAGGAACTTACAAGGAAAGTGCCAATTGCAAACGACATTAAGAAATATGCAGTCGAATTGGTTACAAAAACAAGAAATGAAAAAGGCCTGATTGAATTTGGAGCATCGCCAAGAGCTTCAATTGGACTGATTCTAGCAGGAAAGGCACATGCATTAATTGAAGGAAGGAAATACGTAAGCAAAGACGACATAAATGCTATGGCGCTTCCCATATTGAGACATCGGATAATACTAAGCTTCGAGGCTGAAAGAAACAACTTCGGGGAAGACGACATAATAAAGAAGCTATTGAAATGATAACCCTAGATTTTTTAAAACATCTTGACAAGCTAAGTTTGATAATAAGAAAAAGAATAGTCTCTAATTTTATAGGAAGTAGGCAGAGCAAGGCAACTGGACAAGGATTAATATTCAAAGACCATAGAATATATGCACCTGGAGACGATTATAGAGGAATAGACTGGAGAGTCTATGGAAGGACAGACCATCTTTACGTGAAAAAATTTGAGGAAGAAAGAAACTTGACTGTCCACGTTATAATTGACTTCTCGAAGAGCATGGACTTTGGAGAGAAGATAAAAAAATCTGAATATGCTTCCATGATGGGCATTGGATTTGCCTATATGGCTTTAAAAAATAACGAGAAGTTTGTAATATCAACTTTCTCTGATAAGCTGACATTGTTCAAGGCAAAAAAAGGAAGAAGACAATTAGCAAACATCATAAATCACCTAAACACCAAGACTCCTGAAGGCAAGACAGATTTGGAGGCAAGCTTAGGAAGATACAAGAAGCTGATAAATTCCAAATCACTTATAGTAATCATTTCAGATTTTTTCTATGACATTGAGCAGATAAGAAATGCGCTAAAAAAACTGAAAAGAAACCAGCTTATCCTGATTCAAGTTTTGGACGATGTTGAAGCTAAGCTTAACATCGAAGGAGAGTTTAAATTGAAGGATTTGGAAGACAGATCTGTTTTAAGGACATTCATAAGCCCGTTCTTAAAAAGAAACTACATGACACAGTTGCATGAGCATGACACAAAAATAAAGAAGGTCTGCGATGAAATCGGAGCTAAATTCTTCATTGTTGATTCTTCAACCCCTATCTACGATAATTTTTATAGAATGCTAAGATAATTATTTAGGTGCAATTACATCAGAATCTTTAATGTTGCCCACTGTTACTATCTCATAAACATAAGTGTCCTTAACACCGCCAGATTCAACCTGAACTTTCACAGGAAGCTTGTAGAAGTTGTCTATAAGCATCCTTATATTTTTTCCTTCATAGCCAAATTCTATTACGGTAGCCTGCCTTTGGTTCATTGATTCAGTGCCTTTAATTTCTGCAACATTAGGAACTTTTTCCAGCCAGTAATAAGGAGTCAAAGGAGCAAAATCATCATAATTCAAGACAGTAACCTTTCCAGTTGTAGAGCATACTGAATCTTTCCTTTCTTCGCAGATGCCAAAAGCTTCTTTTGTAGATGAGTCAAGATAGATTGTTGAGTAATCTTTAACTATAATGCCTGAAATCAAGTCCATTTTAATTTTGTTGCCTTTCATAGTCACAGTCTCTGTATTAAGATTTGGAAGTTTTGAGTATCTGTATTTTGCGTTTGGAGCTGCATCCTTGTTTTCAAGCAAAAAAAATAAAGGATTGCTAGAATCAATAATTTGTTTAGTCTCATCTGAAGCTGCCGATGGCTCTTTAGTATTTATATCTGCAGACTTCTGATTAGTGCAGCCTACTAAAAATACTATTAAAAGTAAAATGACTAATTTTCTCATGTTACTGAATAATATTCTGCCCTATAAAAAGATTTGGATTTAATAAAAACGGATCCGATGGGATTTGAACCCATGACCCTCTGGTCACTCTCTTAGCTAGTTAAGAGCTTCATCCGCTTTTCTGCGACAGATGCTCTAGCCAAGCTGAGCTACGGACCCATTAAGAATTAAGCGATTTATAACCCTTTAAATATCTTTTGAAAGAAAAGTATATAAACAAAAAACTTAACAAAAGCTGTATGAAACACGAGCTTAATATGAAGCCTAAGTCTCCAATAATTGTTGTCGGTTTCCCAGGATATGGATTGATAGGCACAATTGTCACTGAATTCTTGATAAAACATCTTGATGCTAAACCAATAGGAAGAATTGTTGTTCGCGAAGTCCATCCGATAGTTGCGATACACGACAGAAAAGTTGTAGATCCAATAGGAATTTTTTACGACAAGAAGTACAATATGTTAATAGTGCATGCCTTGGCAAGCATAAATGGACTGGAATGGAGGCTTGCTGATGAGATGACCCACATATTCAAGGAATTAAAAGCAAAGGAGATAATAAGCATCGAAGGCGTTGGCAATCCTACATTGGTAAAAGACGGGCAAACATTTTATTTCAGCGACAATGACAAGAAATTTCAGTCAATTGGAATGACAGAGCTCAAAGAAGGAATAATAATGGGCGTTACTGGAGCTTTATTATTGAAGAAGGGAATTAAATTAAGCTGCATATTTGCAGAGACGCATTCTCAACTTCCAGATTCAAGAGGCGCAGCAAAAGTTGTTGAAGTACTTGACAAATATCTTGGATTGAAAGTAGACTACAAACCTTTATTGAAGGAAGCAGAATTGTTTGAGACAAAGCTTAAAGAGCTCATGGAAAAATCGCAAGCTCTTATTCCAAAACAAAAAGACGAGAATAAGCAAGTGTATATTGGCTAAAATTCTGTAGCTTTTTTGTGTATTTCAAAGCCAATCTTGTACAAGTCTGGATGCTCTTTTTCAAATTCCTTGCAGACTATGGCTTCTGACTTCTGACATTCTAAATAATTTGCTTTTTTAATTTGATTTCTGTAGCGAATATGGAACAACTCGTGATACAACATTGCCTTTATAAACTGTTTCTGCATTTTAACAGGCTTGTTCTTTAATAATGAAGTTATTATTTTTTTTGACAAGTAGATATGCTCCTTCAAATCGTGCTTGACCAAGGCAGGAATCTTCAATTCTTCAAACGTGAAGCCATCGTCAATAACTTGCGAGATTAAAGGAGATTCTTTGGCAACCTGCATGTATTGATTGTAAGACAAAAACTTAACTTCGCAACGAATCTTGAAAGTTCTCAAAGCATCGTGAGCTATTTCTAGAATATTCTTTTCTGTAAGCATGAATTAAAAAATAAGAATAAGTTTAAATAGTTTTTTGATTTGAAAATTGGAATGAAGTGGATTTTTATTGCGTTAATATTGCTAGTAGGATGTTCTCAAGCTGAATATGCAGTAATAGAGATGAAAGATGACAAAATAACTGCCAAAATTGCTGATACTGAAGAAGCAAGAGAAAGGGGATTGATGTATGTCAATTACATGCCTAAAAATGAAGGAATGCTGTTTATCTTCCAGGATTTGAACCAATATGAAGGATTTTGGATGAAGGACACTTTGATACCATTAGACATTATTTTCATTGATAATGATAAAGTAGTAGACATAATAGAAGCTGAACCATGTGTTGAAGTGCCTTGCAAAATTTACTATCCAAAACAGAAAACACTTCAAGTTTTAGAAGTAAACAAAGGATTAAGCAATAAAATTGGACTGAAAATTGGAGATGAAATAAAAATTAACGCTTTTTCTTGATGACAAAGTCTTTTTCTTTCAAATTTTTTTCAAGTTCTCTTAATCTTGCTTCATGCTCTCTTATTTTTGATGCATGATCTTCCAAGTCTTCGTCAAAGTCCCTGTGTTTTGACTTGACTTTATCAAAAGAACTCTTGACATTTATTTGATGATCACGAAATTTTATCATGAAATTCCTAAAAGAATCAGATCTCGCTATGAACCAGTCGCCGATTGCTATTGTAATCACCTCTCCTGTAAAGTTTTCAGCAAAATCGTATTTATAAATTTTATGGTGATGAAAAATGACTAAGCTGGAAGTCCTAAAAGATTTGTTTTGTCAAAATTGCAGCTGTACTTTAAAGAACTACAGTCTTTTGTGAAGAATAAGAAGCGTTTTTTGCAAGAAATTTCAACAGAAATGGAAGCTTTGTTGACATCTGGCTTTGCCGGATCTATCTTCAAGGCAAATTCCTGCTTTATTGAGTTGTTGAACGCCAGTATTTTTTCTTCTTTCTTGCAGTAAACATTATTACCATTGTCAAAGATAAAAAAATCTGAAGAAAAGCAAGTCTTTACGTAAGCAGACACTGAACCTTGATTGATAATCTTTGGCTCCATTATATCAGAATCAAACTTCAGGTCTTTGCACCTATTTTCTACAGTTATTGAGGCGTCTGAATTGAGATTTTTCATCGCCAGAAATGAAAAGATTAATACTAAAGCGACTATAAAAATAATTTTTGCAAAAGAATTTTTCTTCTTTTTTGCCATGATAATCTATAAACAATCAAATTTATATTGCTTTCTAAAAAGCTTACTTCATCCTTTTTTTCTCAATCAGTTGCTTTTTTATTAGAAGTCTTTTGTAAGCAGTATCACTAATGTTTTGAATTTTGGACATAGCATCCAAAAACTGGTCTTCTAGCATCTTTATCTCAGAATAATAGTTAAGGTAATTCTCGCCAGACTTTATTTTCATTCCCAAATCGTCGATTTTTCTTGCCAAAACTTCAGCCTTGTGAACATTCTCGTCAAACATAGGCTTAGCTTCCTTTGGCTTTTCGTCAACAATCTTAAGATTTAAGCCAACAAAAGGTTTTGCAGCAGGTCTAGATTCCTGGCTCTTCAATCTAACAAGCCTTTCCGTCATAGATTCTCTTCCAGATATGTTTGGCATACTCATCTGTATTTCAAAGTAGATTAGATTTATAAGCATTATTGTAGGGAAAAGATTAAATAAGATTAAAGGGTAAAAATACTATGAAACCTGAACATTTCATAATGATAATCTTAATGTTCAAATTTTTTTTAAGTCCTTCTGTCAGAGTATTGTCTCTTAAAAAATAGAGTCAACCTTTCGAAGAAGGATTTCTTGGCTTCTTCTTTTATTTTAACCTTCATTTCTGGCTTTTTCGTAAATTTTTGTATCGCGCTGTCCAAGTCCATACCATAATTCAATCTTGAATTGATACCTAGCTTTGTCTTTCCATCATTGTAATCTATTAAAAAATCTGGTTTGTAGACAAGCCTTCCATCCAGTGCCGCGTCGACGTCAACATATCTTAAGGATTTATTATTTGGGTCTAAATCATACACACTAGAAATTTTCTTGCAAAGTTCCTTGTCCAAATCTATGAAATCTAAAGACATTTTACAAACTATCCAAAGGACTTTTTACCTTTTTAAGCCTTTTTAATTAGTATGGGGTATGCTGGATTATGGAAAAAAGAATTTTGGTTTATAAACCTTCACAGGCAGTTTGTCGTGAATCTAAAATTTGCGGAAAATTCGGAAGAATTTTATAGAAAATCCAATGGACTCTTGACTTTCTTTAGTTGCGCATTTGACACATTAACATATTTTTGGGTCGTACTTAAATCTGCGTGACCGAGTAATTCCTGAATTATTCTTATGTCAGTTCCAGCTTCTAACAAATGCGTTGCAAAAGAACTTCTTAATGCATGGCAGAAAACTCTTTTCTTTATTCCAGCTTTTTTTGCAGCATTATTCACAATCTTTTGCGCCATTCTTATAGATAAAAAGCCTTTCTTTGACGGAAATAAATATTCAGAATCTTCTTTTCTTTTTTCAAGATATTTTTTCAACTTTTCAATCAGTGAAACTGACAAAATTATATGCCTGTCTTTTCTTCCCTTTCCAGATCTGACTTTGCCCATCTTTTCAGAGAAGTCTAAATCGATAATCTTCATCTTTACAGCTTCTGAAACCCTCAGGCCTGAAGAATAAAGCAGCTCAACTAATAATCTGTGCTTAGGATTTTCTATTGCATCCAGCAGGGAAGACATCTCTTCTTTCGACAAGACAGTTGGAATCTTTTTTTCTAATTTAGGGGTCTTTATCTTAGCAAAGATATCCTTTTCAAGAACTTCTTTGTAAAAAAACTTTAGGGTAGACAAAATAAGCGATGTTGAAGCAGGCTTTATTTTTTTCTCTGACATCATATAAGCAAGATAGCTTTTGACATCATCTTCTGTTATTGAAGGAGGCTCTTTTTTTGTATAGTTAAGAAACAATTGATTGTGGCGCATATAATTTTTAACAGTAACTTCTGAAAAGCCCCTTAACTTAAGCTCAGTTTCCAGCTTTTTCAGCATGCTCTACCTCTTCAAAATAAACCAAGTCTGAAAGCTTCTTTTTCTCTTCAAGATTTAACTTCCTGTATAAAGTAGGGAAAAACCCGTCAATTGTTAAAATAAATTCATCGCCTTGCGACTCTATTACAGTATCAGCAACCAGATGAAATGCTAGATAAGATGCAGCGTCCTCCAATTTATTTCTATTAATTTTTGATGTTATCCTGTAATGCATTGCATTCAATTTTGGATGCCTCTGTGGGACTCCTTCCAAAGCAAATTTTTCAAGCTGTTCCTTTAAATTTTTTATTTCAGAGAAAGTGTAGAATCTGCAGGGGATTTTATCCGTATTTGAATAGACAACCGCATTATATCTTACTTGTTCATATCTTTCAACTGCAATGATGTTAACTTCCGGAGATTTTCTGCTGAGTATATTTATAGTCCTTATTTTATTAACAGGAATAATCCTGCCATTTTCCAATCCTATTCCATCTTCTTTTCCAAAATATATTTTTCTATCAAGATCGGTATTTCTTGTGGAAATAATACCGTCTTCAGTTTCTATATAATAATTACATCCAATGTCGTCCAAAAGATTTAGACATTCCTTTGTTTTTTCCTTTCTTTTTTTATTATGTCCATAAAAAATCACTGAAACTTCCATATTTTTATTTACTCTTGGCGGCAAGAAAGAAGCCTTGGCTATTGCTGAAGGCAAATTACTATTTCCATCAAAAAAATTTATTGGAAGCGCCATTTTTACTTTCTTTCGTAGATAATTTTTGCTACTTTCACTTCGTCGGTAAATTCTATTTTATTTTTTGCTGCTCTTTTATCAAGATAATTGCTTACTTTTGCTTCCAACGCTGCCAAAGGACCCCTTGCCTGATCAACAAAAGAGTCTTTTTCATAGTTCAATCTTAAAATCCAGTCATCTATTTTAGGGTCAATCCTCATAAGCTCAACAGAAGTTATTACTTTCTTTGCTTCCTGATTTTCATCAGCAATCCTTTCAATGACGACAGACTGTTCTATGCTGCTGCAGTTAGATGATCCGTATACAACCCCTGCAACGCCCAACAATCCAACCAATGTTCTTTTGTAGTTCATTTTAAGTTCTCCTTAAGCAACGACTGGAATTGAACCAGTTTCGCTTCCTTTCTTTGGTTCTGCCAAAACCATTTCTTCTAATAAGTTCAATGCCGCAGGCTTTCCTTTTTCTGCTGCAGTTCTCATTATAACGTCATGGTCAGTCATAGTTAATTGCAATTTTTCAGCTAGAAATTCTGCTCTCTTTTCAGGATCATATTTATTGATTCCTAAACCTTCGTATAATTCTACAAGTTTTTTACTTTCAATTGGGGTGTAAGACCCTATTTCTTCTTTTGTCCATATCATTTTAAGCTCCTATCACCTTGGTTCGTATAAGTTTTTTAATATGAACCTCATTTAAATATCTTTCGAACTATAAATTCATTAGTTTTTATTAAAGTTGTGGAGGAAAAATTGAAAAAACTGTCAATCAAGTTGTAAGATTTACGAAAAATTCTAGGAAACCTTCTTAAAGAATTTTAACTTTAGATTGTTAAGGCTTAGCAAAAAGCTTATAAATAAGTTAAACTTAGTCAAACTAAGTAATATGGTACAAGCTTTGATAGAATTGGACGAGAACACCAATAGGGTATTGAACATAGTGAAAGCTAAATACAACCTAAAGGACAAGGGAAAAGCAGTAGAGTTCCTTGTAACCAAGTATATTGAAGATGAAGAAGAGCCAGACTTGAAACCAGAATTCATCGCGAAGATAAAGAAGATTGAGAAACAAAAATCAATAAGGGTGAAAGACTTTGCTAAGCGCTATGAAGTGTGAAGCAAATGTACGAACCAGACATAAAGAAAGATCTAGATAAAATATTATTTAAGCTATATAAAAGGGATAAAGAACAATATTTTAAAGTCAAAAAGAAGATAATATATCTTCAAGAAAACCCTTTTCACGCTTATAAATTCTTGAAAGAACCGCTGCAAGGATACAATAGGGTTCACGTAACTGGCAGCTTTGTCTTAATCTTTAGAATAAATCATACAAACAGGACTATTGAACTGAAACACTATGATCATTGGGATAATGTCTATAAATGGAGGCCAAAAGAATGATAAAGATAATACAATCGATAGTTGATTTAGAAGACAGGGAAAACAGAGTAGTCAACCTTGTCAAGGCTAAGCATGGTTTTATAAATAAATCAGACGCCATAAACAATATTATTAGAAAATATGAAGAATTAGTTCTTGATAATGTACTGAAACCAATTATGGAAGAAAAGAAACAATATTAATCTTTTTAATACTTCAAATGTTTGTTATACGCACCTATTCTCCAGTTTGTCTTTTATAAAACTTATACCCAAAGAAAACTACAACTAATATAGCACTTATTATAGCCGTAATATTTGCTCCAACTTCACCAAAAAAACGTACTACTATAAATAATAATATTACACAAATGAATATCACTGCAATAATATCAAAAAATTTTTTCCAGGGTTTTTCTCTGAATACCTCAATAATTAAAGCCATTAATGCAACAAACAACATTATCCAAGTAGCAATCCACATATCCTCACTTAAATCCTCTAAATCTACATTTAATTTTAATAGTTTATCATTCGCTTCTATAGTTTTCTTATTTGCCTCTTCTGTTTGTTTCCACAAGTCATATTGCCAACGGGGCATTACATCAAAAGTAAAATTATAACCACCAAAATGTCTAACATAATTATTATGTGTAAATCTTCTATAAAATTCTATATCTCCTTTTTTTGATATTACTTGGATTTTATAGTCCCCAACAGTGTCAAATTCTTCTACAAAATACTCTGTTTCATTCTTACCTATTGGTGAAATAGTAAGGTTCCTTGAAGGTTCTAAATATACAGGAAATTCCCTTTGTGATCTAATCAGGCTTCCTTTAGGATTAAATAATAAAACTAAGATAGTATCATTTATAGTTACATTTCCAGTATTATTCAATGAAATTTCATAATAAAAAAAATCGCCAACTACTTTAGCGTCAAAGGCCTCCTTAATTAAAATCTTATGAGTTATCGTTAATTCTGATGCATTTACAATTATAGAAAAATTTAGTATTAATAAAAACAATAAAAAAAGATGTTTTTTAATCATAGGTTGGTAAATACTATAAACTTTATAAAGGTTTTCACTAATTCGGTCTAGTTGAAAATCTCTATTTTCAACAAAGAAGAATTATGAATAATTCCTCTCATGTACATGTCTGATCTCTGTGTTTGGATTAATCTAGAGCTAACGCTAGCTCCATACTTTTGTTTGGTTGCACCAAACAAAGACTCGCTTATCTCCCTTCTATAATAAGTCCTTGTCCTCCAATGCTTTCTCATAATCTTCCTGTAAAATCCTTTTCTTGTGCTCTTCCTGCATGGAATCATTGAAGTGATTCCATGCTTGTAGCAAAGATGATGTACAGCTTCGCTATCATAGCCCTTGTCAGCTACAAGAATCCTTGGAGTGGCTGACAATCTTTTAAGCAAGTAAGAAACATCTTTTGTGTCATGCCTTGGCTTTGCACGAAGGCGCAAAGCCAAAATCTTCTTGCGCCTTGTGTCTACAACAGCACTTAGCTTTAAAGGCCTGCTAATTGGCTTCACTCTGTCAATCCTTTTGATGTAGTGCCAGCTAGGATTTGTCCTACTTATTGTTGTTGCATCAATGGATGCAACATTTATCTCAGCAAATAAAGCTGTCTGGGCAAACAACTTCTCAATAATCTTAGCTACTTTTTTATTCATCTTGGCTAAAGCTGAATAAGTAGGTACTTCAAATCCCAGATTATACAAAAGCTTTGCAGCTCTCCTATAGGAGAGCCTGCATGCTTGCCTTATCCAAAGGGCAAGCATATGCTGCCAGAATTCATACTTCTTTGGTCCATAGTGATGAAACCATCTTGGCATGTTTGCTCTTCTGAGCAAACGCTTAATTTTATTTACTAGTTTTACTTCTGTTTTCATGGGTAGCTAAGTCCTACCCCCTAATGTTGCTTTACCCAAAGCACATTAGGTTATTTATATTTTTCTAGACATTTTCAACAACGCCCACTAATTCAAAAAATATTTAAGGATGTCCGCTTTAATATAAGGATGAAAAATTTAAAGTTTGTTCCTATTGAGCCGGATGATGAAGAGCAGTTTGACATTTTTAAAACAAAATCAAAATGTTTTAATTGTAAATCTGACATAGAGTTTATTACTTATCATTCTCAAGTAAATGGATATGATAATTACTTGGGTAGTTTTCCTTTCTTGGATGAAATATTATTAAAAAAGTATCCAAATTATCTGATAAAACGATTTTCTAAAACTGCTGGAGAAGTTGTTATAAGCAATCTGTGTCGGGGATGTGACGTAATACAAGGAAATTTCTTTCAAAGTGATATTTGGAGGGAGCAACACTTTGGGCATATTAAGCTGGAATTTATTGAAACTATTAATGTTAAAATAGATGACCTATTCGATGAAGAAGAACTAATATTATTAAATGAATATGAAAAAGAAATGTTCTTAGAAGATAATAAATAAGGGCCTATAATTTAGATTATGTGAACCTCTAGGAAAAATAAACCCTGAGAAAATTTATTAATTTTATCTCTTTGGTATATAATTTAGCTTGTACAGGTTTAGTTAGAATAGATTAAGCTTTTTCAACTTTTGAGCTATAGCATTTGTTAGTATCTGTCTGAAGAGATAACTTGCGCCAAGCGGTGGAGAAAAATGAACCTTTAGTTGGGGGCAACCCGCAATCCATCTCAGACACAATACTGTCATATTTACCTATAAAATCACCATTTATTGGATTATATACTAAAACCCCCTCATCTCTTGTAATTACAAGGACATAAGTATGAAATTCGTCGTTTAAATAATAGCTAAAGTAGCCAAAAGGATTATAAGCCCCTGCCAAAGCATTAGAGTTTGTTAGGTAAATCTTCCCCCACATCAACCTTGTACGTTCTCTTAAATTATAAGCGCAATAATATTCGCCATTATAGTCATTTTTAATCTGCCCCTGATGGGGATTATAACTATTCTGGCAATTATTTTCTCTAAAGAAATCTTCAACTGTTGCGCTTGTTGGGGCAATATAAGGCAATAAAAAAATCATTAGTCCAATAGCTACAATTAAAACCCATACGAGTATTTCTTTATAAAACTCCTTCATTCTATAAACAACCTAGATTTTGAGACCTTTGTAGATATATAAATTTATTTAGTTCGTATAACCTAGCTTATCTGTACTAGACGTAAGATTTACGGCTTTTCTTCAGTAAAATTAATAAAAAGAAGAGTATTCTAAGTATTATGATAACTAGAACAAAGTCAAAAATGAGGATACCAAAAGAATCGCTTATATTCTATATTAACAATAAAAATGATACTAAAAACTTTAATGAAAAATGGGTTAAGGAAGCTATAGCTTTTCTAAAAGGGGCCTAAAATGACTGAAAAAGAGGTTGGTAAGTTTATGTTTTGCATCAATGCTATTCAAGATTCCAATGGAAATGTTGATCTAGAAACTGAAACTGCAAGTCATAACATCTCTATTGAGTCAGTTATATTACTTATGAAGTGCTATTTAAAGTTGCAAGAACATGATTATTTTGAGGATTATAAAAACAGTGTTTCTAAGTTTAAGGCTTAGGCGCACTAGACGTAAGATTTCCGGTTTTTGATACGTAAAGCTTATTAAGACTATTTCCTTAATTAAGAATATGAAAAACAAATACAATGTAATAGTTGAGAAAGGTGAAGATGGGTACTTAATATCTGATGTAGTTGAACTTTCAGGATGTCATACTCAGGCTAAAAGCTATAATGAATTGCTTAAAAGAACCAAAGAAGCTATAAAAGGCTACTTGAAAGCATTTAAAAATGAAGATGATGTTAAGACAGAATTTCTAAGTTTGCAGCAAATTGAGGTCTAGATGGCAAAATTGCCCCTAATTACCGCTGCCCTATTTGCGATGTTTATGACGTATATGATTTTTTGAAAACAGTCTGAGATTATTGTATTTGTACTTTTAAATTTCAAATGCGTAAAGCTTATAAATATATTATACGTATAAATACGTATGAAAATAACTGAAAAAGACGTAATAGCAATCAATCAAAAATTTGATGATGGGACTATAGTAAACAGAGGAAGCTTTGATTTTGCTTTGGCATCAATAAGAAAGAGCCAGGATTGGCAAGAACAAATAGCCTATCTGTTAAGGGCTTTATTGGTAGATCATATCTTTAAAGATGGTAACAAAAGAACTGCAACTTATCTTTTAATAGATGCTCTAGAAAGGGGAAGCTTCAAATTTAATCAAGAAGAATTGGGGATTTTAACAGTAAAAATAGCAAAGGGCAATATAAATGATATAAAAGAAATAAAAAAGCTAATAGCAGGAGTGATATACTAAAATGGCTAGTAGGAAATATGACGCAAATAGGAAGATAAGCACTAACATAGACAAAAGATATCCAATTGTATTCAAAATGTTAGAAGAATATGACAAGACTCATAAGCTAAGAAAAGACAGCTACAAGAAGAAGATAGACCTTACTATAGATACTCAAATATGGAACAGGTTCAAGGCTCACTGCAGGGAAAAGAACATCAAAATGAGCAATGTGGTTGAGAACTTGATAAAGAAGGAGATAAAGACTTAGGGGTCTTAGAAGGAAGGTTAAGGCTATAGCCAGAGATGTAACAGTTCTTGTTTAAACAAAATTCTTCAGGTTCGCATAAACCTTATACAAACTATAAACTTTTCAATTTTTTAATAGAAATCTTTATAAACTATAACAAACTATAGTCTGCTATGGCAACTACAATACAAGTAAGTGAAAAACTACAACAAGAGTTAAACAAAAGAAAGCTTTACGATAAAGAGACTTATGAAGAGGTAATTTGGGGCGTCATGGAAGACAGCATGGAATTGAATGAGGAAACAAAAAAAGATATTAAAGAAGCAAGATTAGAGCTTAAAGAAGGAAAAGGAATACCTCTTTCAGAAGTTAAAAAGAAGCTGGGATTGTAATGTATAACATAGTGTTCTCGCCAAAAGCGCGTAAACAGCTTCAAAAATTGGAAACCGATGTTCAGATAAGAATATGTAATGCCCTAGATAAAATCAAAGTAAGGCCAGAAGACTATCTAACTCAGATGGTTGATGATCCTTCTTTCAAATTGAGGGTAGGAGATTATAGGGTCCTTATAGACCTAAACCATACAAAGTCTCAAATAGAAGTTATCAAAGTAGGGCATAGAAAAAACATCTATAAATAGAATTCTGGTGAGGTGCCCGTAAATTCACAAACCTTATAAAGCATATTCTTGAGTATATAGGTTGATTAAAATGGTTGAAGAAATAAAAATTGAAGGGCGTTATGAGAGATTAGAACAAGAACTTGAAAGAAGCTTCAATATAAAAGAAGGCGATTCTGAGCTTATAGGTATATCAAAATTAATTTTTCAGTTTGCGAAGCCTTTCAGTTTAAGTGATAGGGTTATGTTATCTATGGCTGCAGATCCAAGAATGGATGTTTTTGGCAATGCCATTGGACCTTTTTGTTTATTTATTAAATATGAATTTTATGCATTAGCTTTAGCAAAATTGGCAGAGAATTATATTAAAGGTTGATAAAAATGAATGAAGTTAACCTAGAAACAAAGCTTCTTGAACAGGGATGGACTTTTTGGTTTACTGAATTAACAGTTGAACAAGCAGATATGTTAAATAAAAAATTATTTCCAAAAAATATTGGGGTAGGGTTATCTAAAGCATTCAAATATGAAGTAGCCAAAACTCCTGAAGAAGCTGAAAAGGAGTATAATAAGAGATTCCCTTTAAGAGATATTAAGGCAATAATAAGAGAAGATGGCAGGATAGCTATTTATGGTAAAGGAGAGTTTCCTGATAAAAAAATTATGGATCATATGGTTGGTTTTATTGATTATAGTTTAAAGTAATTTTAGCAGGTTCGCATAATAACAAACATTACAATAACTGTAAGATTTTTTGTTTTTCTATAGAAAAACATCCCAATAGATCTCAGTAAATTCCAAGGCACTAAACCGAACAAGGCCGGCATAATCTCTAATCTCTTTGCCATTAGGTTTGGATTTATCTGCTGTTCCTAATGCTTCAAGATATTCGGCCCTGTATTTTTTGCGTATTATCATTGGCGGGTATCCTTTCTTCAGAAGTATATAATTGAGGAGCATTCTTCCTGTTCTTCCGTTTCCGTCTGCGAATGGATGAATCTTTTCAAATTTATGATGAAAAATTGTAGCTAAGACTAGGGGGTGCAAGGTTTCTGCATTTTTTTGGTACCATCTTATCAGCAGATCCATATCAGTTTTTACAAAAGGTGCAGGAGTTGCATCAAAATTGCTTCTTAAAACCCTCACATCAACATTCCTGTAGCCCTTCCTAGGGTCAATATTCTCCATCAGTTTAGAATGTACATCTATGATAAGCTCATGAGTTAATTCTTTTTTCGAGTCATGCAGACTAAAGAAGACTTTCTCTGTATTTTGAAGATCATATATTTCTCTTAAGGTTCTGCCTTTTGGGGTTATTCCTTCATGCAAAAGATTTCTAGTCTCTTGAAGAGTTATAGTATTTCCTTCAATAGAGGTTGTATTGAAGGAAAACTCCACTACAAAATTCTTTAAAGTCTCTTCTTTAGTCAATTTATCTTGCTTTTTAAACTGTTCATTATAATGTATTCTGCAAGCCTCCACTTCTTCAGTTTTATCAAGCAAGTAAGAATCTTTCTTTAATCTCAATGTCTTTGCCTTTTCCAAATAATGGTTTGACTCTAGGAATGAATGTATCTTTTTGTAAGCCTTTCTTATCTTACTTTTATATCTGGGCAAGTGTTCTAGTTTCTTTTTAACCCCTTCAATTGAATCCCCCAAGTATGCAATGTCCTTAACCAGGATTCTCTTCCCCTTTCTCTCAGAAGCCCTTAGGTAATAATAGTTCTTTCCCCCCATAGACTTCTTGTATATGTAAACCATACATTCTACTAAGAATCCCGAGTTTATAAATCTTACCCTCTACATGGCAAATTTTTGATTGTAAGGGGTAAAACCCAGAAATTAAACAGTATTCTATATTTTTTAAGCATAAATAGAAACCTTTATATATAGATACGTATTATTACGTAATATGGAACTAATATCAAAAGTAAGTAAAGGAAGTAAAATGGATCAAATTTACATACCTAAAAAAAGAGCTGGTTTGCCTATCGGAGATTATGTTTTAATAACCCCTGTAAAAAAAGCAGGTGAAATAAACCTTTTTTATCATAACGTTAAAACTTTAGAAAGTATAAAGATTATGCTAATAAAAGAAATATTCAATGCTATAAATGAAAAAATTGAATGTAGCAACATTATCCTTACTGGTTCTTTTTTAGAAAATGGATTTAAGTTTAACGACATAGATTTATTGATAATTAATAATGAGAAAATATCTGGGAAAAAACTAAAAAGTTTGTCAAAAGAGCTTTCAGAGAAATTTAATATAAAATTCCAGGCGCTTAGTTTAGACTTAAAAACCTTAAGAGAGGGGCTTTCAACAGACCCACTATATGAAGCTATGCTAAGCAGATATGTTTCAAAGGAAAGGCTTATTTTAAATGCTAAAAGAAGAATAAACCCAAAAATATTAGATTTGCATTTAATTGAAAGTGAGACTTTAATCCATAATTTTGACTATGCTGATGGAATAGAAAAGTATTCGCTAATAAGGAACCTTATAGCCATCAGCCTGTTTTTAGACAATAAAAAAGTGACTGGAGGGAGCATAGATGTCCTTATAAAAAAGATATTTGATATATCTTCTACTGCCCTAATAAAGAACAACATGCTTAACAAACAAGAATTTCTTAAGAGATACAAGGATTTTTATAAAAAAACATTTGACAAGCTAATGGGGAAGTTAAATGACACAAAATCGTAATACTTTGATTAAATTAATGATTGGAAATCTTTCAAATGCCGTTATCCATAATATACTAGAAAAAGCTATTGAAAAACATGAATTAATAGACAAGTATAGAAAAGAAATGCAAGTTAGCATGAATGTTGCCATGAAATATCGCTCAAAAATCACCCCTTTAAATGCCTACTTGCAAACCAAAGATATTAATTTTATTAGAGATAAAATAACCAACAAAGTTAACAATGAATTAAAGAAAAGAATAGCCAAGGGATATAGTGGAATTGATTTAGGACTAGTTTCAGAAATTGTCGAGGAATTTCTTGTAAAAGTTAAGGTAAAGTAAATTCATAATCTTTATAAAGCATATTCTTGAGTATATAAGTTGATTAAAATGGAAACATACGCTTATATTGTTGAAGATAGAAAAGGGAAGTACCAACTTAGAGAAAGGGAAGGAAATGATGCATACCAAGAAGATGTAAGTTTGGGAAACCAATGGGGATTTAAGGTTGTTAAGTGTTTTGTACTGCCTGAAGAGAGATCTAAAGAACTTGCAGAGATTCTTTTATCTTTGAGTCGTTTCGTAGAGGAAGGGCAAAAAGATTTAAGTGGACTAGAAACAAGAGTAAAAACTATAGCTAATGATGTAACAGTTCTAGTTTAAAAAAAGTTTAAGGTTCGCATAATATATCTTATACGAACCTTTTACTCGTAATTTACAGTTAACAACTATATTAATTAAAGTTACTGTTTTTGCTTAAAAGTTTTAGACTGATTTAATGAGATACTTCTTTTTCCATCTGTTGCCTGTAATATTCTTCTTGTTCTCTAAATATACTTTCGTATTGGTCCTGTAATGCGTTTTCCATCAAATATTTCTTTGACTCTTCCATCAATTGTTCTCTGTAATCTTCTTCCTGTAATTCTTTTTCCATCTCTTCCATCTGTTGTTCTCTTAAATCTTCATATTGGTCTTGTAATTCTTGTTGTTGTTCTCTTAACATATCTTCATACTGGTCATTATATGTGGTTTGTCTATAGTAAGAAGATCTTATAGCACTTGTCATTATACTTAGAAACAGAATTATCCAAAACCAAGTCATCAAACTTCCTTTCTTATTTTTCATAAAAATGGCAATATCCCCTTCCTTTTATTATTTTCTATTTTCTATCAACTACCAACCGTTAACTTTACAATGTACTTTACTACTATTATGATTAATCTTTCAATCAACGCTTAAAAGTTTTAGATGACAAAGTATTTAAGATTACAAGCCATAATCAAGGCATGCATATAACAAAAGAAGAGAGGCACAAGATTACAATCTTGTATATTGCTGCTATAGCTTATTTCTTGCTGTCTGCTTTCTTCTATCTAAACAAAGGAAACCAAGAGTTTTTGTACTACATTGGGCTGATGGTTATTTTAATTTCTTATTTTTACTTCAAGCATGAAGAGTTTAAATTCACTTTTGAGATCTATTTGGGACTGTTTATAATAGGGTTTTTGCACGCTTTAGGGGGGGTTTTATACATAAATGGGGTAAAGCTCTACAACATTTACTTTTGGATATTAAAATACGACAATTTCGTGCATTTTGTTGCTTCACTGATAATAACCTTGATTGCATTCAACCTGCTAAAGCCTAATTTGGAGCAGGATTTTCTGAAAAAGCCGTGGAAACTTGGGTTCTTGATAGTGACTATAGCCATGGGTTTGGGCGCTTTTATAGAGATTGGGGAGCTGATAGCAGTTATATTTTTCCATGCTGAGCAGGCTGTCGGCACTTATTTGAACAATGTATTGGACTTGGTTTTCAACCTTTTAGGAAGCTTGGCCGGGGCAATCTACTTGTTTTTATGGCACAAAACTCATTAAAAAACCTTTAATCTTTGCTTAAAAGTTTTAGCTCTTTCTAAAACAGAAGTATGAGATTGCTATTGCTAACACAGATCCTAAAAAGAAGAAACCGTTCCTAAAACCAGAATCTTGAATTTCAAACACTGATGAACCTGTAATAGAACTAGGCAAGTATAAGGAAGCCGTGACTAAAAGAAACAAGATGGCTGCTGCCAATGAATCTTCCAAATTATGCTGCATTTTTTCTATTCTGCCGCCTCTCTTTTTTTCCTGTTGAACAATTCCCTTGAAGATTATTCCTTTTTTTGTGTACTTCTCAACTATCGCTTCAAATCCTTTATATGGTAATTTTCCTTCTTCAAATGATTTATATGCATTACTTAAACCTTTACCAAGAATATAATAAGTTTCCCTATTAATTTTCTTAGCCTTAAGACTTTGCTTTAATTCTGTTAAAACACCGTAATAAAGATGATGTGCTGCTGTTTCTTCTCTTATTTCTTTATCTCTTTCTGAAATTTTGCCGTATCTTTTTCCTTTACCAGATAGAGCATGAATATACCTCATTATTCCCATATAGATTAATAAAAAATTAAAGTATATAAGACTTTTTATTGAAAAATGGTTGGAATTTTGCTGTTCAAATTTTGAACAGTTGGGGAAAAGTATATAAAATAGGGGTTATATAAGAATAGTATGCTTTCATGGTTCTTCAAAAAAGGGGATAATTCTAAACAATTGGATACAAAATTCAAGCTTTTAGATGAAAATATAAGGGGTTCTTTTACGCATATCAAGGAAGACATGAAGAAAATAGGCGATTGGATTGATTTCTTTAATAGCAAGGAAAAGGACCAAAAAGAGAAGTTTCAAAGGCTTGAATGGAAGATTGAGGCTCTTGAGGACCAACTTTCAAAGAAAAAAGAGTACCATATTGTTGAAAAAGTAGTTGAAAGTGAGGTCAACCGTTCAAACAGCCGTTCAAATTTTGAACATGTTCAACCGTTCAACCGTTCAGTTCAACCGTTCATGAACGTTCAACCAGGTGTTCAACCGGAATATTTCCTGAAAAAAAATCAAGAAATTGATATTTTAACACCAGCGCAAAAGAGAGTTTTAGGTTTACTTTTGTATTCTGGTGGGCCAATGGACTACCAAGAAATTGCTAGAAGATTAGAAATTAATGAGATAACTGCAAGGAGACATATGAATGATCTAAGAAGAGCAGGAATAGAGGTAAAAAGGAAACTGAGTGATAACGGGAGAAAGAACCTATTCTTCATAGATAAAAACCTAAAAGAGCAGATAGTAAAAGGCAAGTCTAAAGGTGAAAAGTGATGATAGGGTAAAAGGGGGTTAAATTGGCCTTTTTTTAGTCGAAGTGAGAGTTCTAATAGATAGAGAAAAGCAGTATTGAAAGATAAAAAAGGACTAAAGTGAGAGGTAATCCGTAAGATTTTCCGGAAATCTTCCTGTTCAAATGCTGTTTGAATGGTTGAACGGCTAAAAAGGTCAAATTGGGCTTAGAATTGGCAAAGTGAGGGTTAGTTAAGGGTAGTTTGGGTAGGATCGCGCTTATAGTAATAGTAAGAAATGAGCTTTTCTTTCAAGTTCAAGCCCAAAAATGAGGGATCAAGGGTTAAAACAACGGTATTGTCCTTCATTTTTTTCTTGATTATAGGCACTCCTTTTTGTATAGAAGTTGAGATATAGCTGCGGACAGCACTAGATGAAATATTGAGTTTTTGTCCAATTTCCTTGTAAGTGAGAGATCCCTGCTCCTCAACAAGTTGATAAATTAATAAAAAAGTGTTGAATTCTTTTTTAGTCAAGTTTTCAAAGATTTTTGAAATATCTATATTAAGTTTTTTAAGCTCTTCAAAAGGATTATTTTGCTTGATTTTATCTTTTTGCCGGAAATCTTCCTGTTCAAATTTATCATAAGTATGCTTCTGTGTTTGATTGTTTGATTGTTTGATTGTTTGATTGTTTGATTCCATAGGAAATAGGGGGGTGTTTAAGGCTAAATTAGCCTCTGTTTCCTTTTTAGACGCTTCTGATCTCAATGTAGAAAGTTCATTCCTTAAGGATTCTAGAAGAGCTTTATTTTGACTTAATTCGGCTTCTAAACGCAAAATATCATCTTTAACTTTAGAAAAAGCTTGTTTGATACTATCTCTAAACTGATCATCAGCCCCCATTTAGCTAGTAGAAGCGTGCTTCCTTAAATAGTTTGCGCGTTTGATTCTGTGCTTGATTGTTTGATTTTTTTATTAAAACTAAGAAAGGCGCTTGAATGCGGCAAAAGCAGAGTCTGATAATTGCCATCTTCTTCTTATGAGAAGCTCTTTTCCCTTGCTTGATTTTGAGATTTCTTTGACTAGGCTTGCTTCTTTTAACTCGAGAAGAAGACGTTTGGTAAACTCTTCGTCCCTTAAAATCTCCCTTGCAACCTCAACTGTAAAGAGAGACTTGGGATTGACTTCATAGAGGTAAGATAGAATATTTTCCTTGATTTTATCTGCTTTTTGCTTAGAAATTACTGACATAAAATAAGATAGAAAAAGGTTATATTTAAACTTTATTAGTTGTTCGGTATACAAAATTAACCAATATAGTTCTTAGGACTTGCGTTCGAATTTATCCTTATTGGCAATGGAACTGGCTGGGGCAACCCTATTTCTTGGGATAAAGCCAAGGCCTTAATATTGCACTTTGTTAGGACTGTAGTCAAGACCTGTGTTGCAATCTTTTCATCGCCAAGCTTCTTGCTTTTCTTCCATGAAGCCAATAATTCGTTTATCTTCTTAGAATCTGCCATGTAAATCAAATGCCCTTTTAAGTCAATATTTCCGACTTTAGGCTCGTAAACAACAGAATATGTAAAGTCAAACTTTATGGCCTTATTCTCTGTTTTGACCATTAACTGCTCTTCTTCTATTGTGTCTATTGCCAGGTTGTTTTTAATCTCAACCTTTCCTTTTAGCAAGGACTTTCTCTCAATGTTTATCTTATCAAAGTTAAAAGCTATAATCATTCATCTCACCGAAAACAACTGTATAAAAGTAGTTTATAAAGGTTTTGGGTTAGGCTTTAGCAACTGCAGTATAAAACCATACAAAAAAAGAGGGATAACAACTATAAAAAGTTTACTTTATCTTTTTCAAAATATGTCTTTTTCCACGCCAATCTAAAGCATGCAAAAGAACTTCCCTTATTGTTGAAACTGGAATAACTTTGATTTTAGCTTTCAATTTTGGGGTAACTAAAACATCTTGCGCATTGGCTTTTGGGATTATAACTTCTTTTAATCCTGCTTGAATTGCTGCTTCTATTTTTTGTGTTACACCACCAATAGCTAAAACTTCTCCTCTAACTGACAAAGAGCCAGTCATGGCTACAGATTGCTTTACAGGAACTTTAGTCAAAGCTGAAATAATTGCAGTTGCTACGGCTATTGAAGCAGAATCTCCTTCTACACCTGACGAAGCAGTCTGCAAAAACTGTACAAAGATATCATATTTTTCTTTTATGTCTTCGCCAAAATACTTCAAGATAATTGCTGAAACATTTTTTACAGCTTCTTTTGCTATTTCTCCTAATTTCCCTGTTGCAACGAACTCTGTCTTTTTGCCTCCAATAGTTACTGCAGATTCTATTGGCAAGACAACGCCTGAATAAGAACCTTCAGATCCCATAACAGCAAGACCATTAACTCTACCAACAGAAGTTCCTGTTATCCTGATAATGTCATATTCTTTCTTGTTTTCAATGTACTTGTCTACAATTTGTTGTTCTAAAGTTCTTGACAATCTCTTTGCCCCATAAATGTGCTTTTTTTCTACAAACTTTGATTTTTCTTCTAAAGCTAAATCGCCAGCTGCTCTTACTAAACCGCCCAGTTCTCTTAGTTTTAATGTTAATTTGCCTGCTCTTCCAGTTCTTCTTCTAGCTTCGTCAATGATTACATTTACTGCTTCTCTTGTGAAATGTGGAATTTTTTTATCTTTTTCAACTTCCTGAGCGACAAAAATTGCTATTTTATCACGATTAGAAACATTGTCATCCATTGTTAGATTCATGTTGACTTCGTAACCATAACCTCTGATTCTAGATCTCAAAGCAGGGTGCATTTTCTTCATAGTTTCTAAAGTTCCTGCTGCAACCAAAATAAAATCGCAATTGTGAGTAATAATCCCATTAGCCAAGTAGGTTCCATTTAAAGTAGAAATATTATAAACATAACCGTCATAATCTATTCTTCTAATATTCTTTATTTTACTTATTTTCATTTTTGCTCCAGAACCGTAATGTTGGAATTGGAATGTTATATAAATTGGCAACATCTTTTATGGACCAGCCAGAATAGACCCTGCCTAAAACGTCCATCTTAAACTGTTGGTCATATCTTCTATAAGTCGGAGGTATCCTCGCCAGTACTGTATTCTTAGATAGTTTTAGTTTTTTTGTTATCTGTTTTATAGTTAAACCCCGTCTTCTTAGTTCATCTATTTTAGAATATGCTTCTACAAGTCTTTTTTGATTTGCATGATATTTTTTGCCTTCTATTGCGATGTTATGTAAGGAATTATTCTTATCAAATGCATAAGTAATGTTGATGCCGTTTAATAAGTTGGATAATTGCTCATAAGAGGTGGCTAATTTAAAAGAATATCGTGCAGCAGACACTTTTTCTCCTTTTAAAGTTTTAATATATTCTTTGCTTTTCTTAGTACTAGATGTTTTAACGTTGTTCTTATTAAGAAATGTTTTTATTTCGTCCAGGAAGGCTAGGTGCTCTCTTTCAAATTTATTTATTTTTGCCATTAAAAAATGTGGGCTATTTGATATGTTTTTTATATTCCCATATAGTTCTGCCGATATTAAGGAACTGAAAAATTCTTTCTCTATAACACTAGAACCATGAATCCAGTTTGGGACTTTAAAGGGTTGAGCGACCTTATCATTCTTTGGAACCCCTAATGCAATAAACAACCTAGCAAGATTGGTGTTATTTATTGAGGCTTCAATCCCTTTTTCAGTCTTTCTTATTTTACAATTTTTCTTTATATCTTCTCCGAATACTTTTTTTGCATCATCTAGGAAAGCGGAGATGTCATTTCCCGCCTTGAGACCCGCACTAAAATAAATCCTCCTTATATTAACACCGCCATCGCCGAACAAAACTCCGGATAATCTTGCTAATAATGGCAGACGCAAGTCGTCTCTTGCTAAAGGGCATATCTTTTTAGAAACGAGATATTCAACTGCCTTTATTGCTCTTGGCTTTGCCCCTTTGATCCAGTTCCTTATAGTACTTTCGTCTACTTCTAATAATTTTGCTAAATCTTTTTTTAACATATTTTCTGAGAGCTTACAATAAGCTAGATAAGCATACGCAATTCGTTTTTGCTCTTTTGAATAAGTTTCTATGATGTCTATTTCATTAAAGATTACTTCTTCATCACCATTGTAGCAAACAATATTGTCTGCCGTGTTTAGATTGCCTGCCTTTTCCATACCTTTTATTGTCAGTAGGGGGTGGTCTGGGGTTACTTTTATTTTAGTTCCATCGTCAAGCTCAATCTCTATAACCTCCCCACAGTATTTAGTCTTATAAAGAACTAAAGGGATATCTTTCTGAAACTGGGTATTAAACGAAAGGATTTTGTCATTCTGTGAGAGAGGAGAAGAAAGTGTTCTATTTTGGCCTATTCTAACCAATTGCTTTTTTGACAAACTGTTTTCTATATAATCCCCTATAGGGGTGTATTTGCCATTAATATGTACTGGCGTGTCTGGAGTCAAACAAGGAACAGCTTCAGTTCTTACCATAGCACCAGAACTTCTTTCAGACTGACCCGTAATAGGATATTTTTTCTCCTGCATGGCTGTTAAAAGTTCCTGCTGAGATTGTGGCTGTAAATTTCCAATTTCGTCTATAAACAAGACTCCTTTGTTTGCACGATGGATCATTCCTGCTATAACACGTTCGTGTGCGGGGGTGCCTAAACCGCCTGAGTTTTTAACTAGAATTTTATTAGCAAACAAGTTGCCTGAGGATGTTGTTAAGTTGTATAAATAACCATTATAAGGGATTTTTTCTACTTTCTTGACGCGTTCTGGTTTTAAGTGCATAATACTTAGAAGGTAGATGAGTTTTTAAAGATTTTGTTGGGTTTGGCTCTGTTGAAAATCTCAGTTTAGTTGTAACATTTAAGCTATAATATTCTTCAATTTACTAGTGAGCGACTATTTATACGAACCTTCTATTGTAAAGAGATGTAGCTTTTCTAGACATTTTCAACAACACCGTTGGGTTTGTTAATTTACTTTCTAAAACAGAAAAAGGCAATTGCAACTGCTAAAACAGAGCCAAAAACAAACAAGTAATTTCTTGCCGAAGCATCAGCGACATTATAAATGGAGGCTCCTGTAATTGAAGGAATAAATAAGGAGGAAACTAAGACGGAAAAAAGGAGAATAGACGGTAGATAAGAAGGTTTCTTCCTTTTTACTAAAGTGTCTCCAATTCTAGTAAAGTCCCTATAAGTGACATCCCCTCTTTGAAATGCGGTATATGCCTTATTCAACCGGTCTAGACTTCTTATAAAGGCCCTTTCGTCTCGTGGATTATCAAATCCTTTAAAGTTTGCACGGTCAAAATTGGGGGCCATGTAAAGGATAAGTTCCCTGCGGTACCTGAGAAATTCTTTATCTGTGGGTTCCTTTCTTTCTTGAGACTGGAAGAATTCTTCTACTTTATTTAATATTCTTTCTAGCTTTCCTTTTTCCTTAACGTTTATTACCCTCATAGTAGTTTTTAGATGAAAGAGGTATTTAAAATTATCTAACTATCTAATGTTAAAACTTTGTGCCAAGGCCTAATTTTGTCTGCATTTATATATTTTATTTGATTAAAGATAGTTTTTACAGCCACTTTATGCTCTGGTGTTACAATTAATTCTTTTCCATATTCTGTTGTTATTTTAATTAAATTTCCTTTTCTTTTGTGTTTGTTTACTGATAAAACCTCTACAGCTTCAATTTTGTTGTTTTTCTCACCAAGGATAGTTAATTCCTTATTTGAAAGGAATACCGCATTATAACTTCCTTTTTTAATTAAGTCTTTCTTATGTTTTTTTAATAATTGATCAACAACATCAAATTTTGTATATTGTAGTAAATATTGATTATTTTTTGTTGGTTGTAAAACTATTATGTCATCACTGTAGGATGATAAAAAACATTGCAGAGGATCGTGAAGTACGTCCCCGAGTAAAGAACCTGCATGAGCGCCAGTAGCGTCTACAAAAGGAGCTTTGTCCTTGTCTGAAGAATCAATAAGTAATTTTGGGATTCCAGATGTATTTGTTTTCATTCTTCTAGCCATGTTGATATAAATTACAAAAACTGCCAAAAAAATCATTGAGCTTACCAAAGCAGCAGCTGCCAATATATCCCCATACTGCTTTCTAATCCACCAAGGAGAGAAAAGTGACAATAAAACTAGGAAAAAGAAAAGGAAGTTTTGGGATTTAAATGAAGAGTTTAGTTGTAGTTTAGTTTGGTCTATCAGCTGCTTGCCTTTGCCTTTAGGCATTGTCCTGACCAAAGGAACATTTTCATCACTTGAATTTGGAAAAATAAGAACGTCAAGCAATTTTTCTTTCGGCAATAACTCTGCCAAGGCTTGACCTGTCAAAGATTTTCCAGTGCCTGGCTCTCCAATCAATAAAACATTTCTGCGTTGTTTTGCTGCTTTCTTGATTATCTCTACAGCCTCTTCCTGGCCTATAATCTGGTCTACTGTGCTCTTAGAGATATTAATATCTGCTGTAGTTTTGTAGTTTAATGGCATTTTTTAGTTAAATGAAAGAAAGTATATAAACGTTTTTAAATGATGTCTTCTTCAGCAACAACTACGAAATCACCTACTGCTATAACTGCGGAGAATGGAATTGTTAATTCATTGTTCTGGTTTTTTTCTAAATCTAATCCTTCTGCGTAGCTTGTTGGGTTTCTCAAAATAATTTGTATTAATTCTCCTGTTCTTGTTTCAAAAGTAATGTTTGAGACTTCACCAAACCTTTTTCCAGATTTTGTAACAACAGTCTTACCTAAAAGCTGCTTAGAATACTTCTTGTCGTCTTCTGCCATGGTTTTATTTTATGTAAGGTTATTTATAAAGGTTTCGTGTTTTTGTGGTTATTATTAGGAAATATAAGTAAAAAATTTGACCTATAGTTCTATTGGAGTTTTTTAATTAAAGTTTTAGTTTTTTGTGGTTTAACCCACCTACCCTGTGGTTTCTTATGGAGAATGTGAATTTGAAATTTGTTGTTTTTTAGATTGGAAAAATGAAAAAAAGGTATATAATTATAGTATTATTTAAAGAAAAAATTGTATTTTGAATTTATTTTGAAAAAACGCTATTTTGTGTTTATAGAGTCTAGAAAGTTATTATATTATATATAATATAATTATTATTTATATTATATATTTTAAGCTTTTCGGTGATGTAATATAAGATATGATAAAATAATATAATAAAAAGTTTATTTTATAATAATGATTTTTGAGATTTCTAAAGGAAATTAAGGTGTTTTTTAGTTATATTAAAAAATTTTCACAAAAAACAAAACAATTCCAATATTTTCCAAACGAAATATAGGTCTGAGTGTATAAATGTTTAAATAGTTGTTGACAATTAGATAGAAAACTATGGGGGATGACTTAACACTTTTCTTAGAAAATTTTATCAAGAAAGAACCAATTTTCGACGATAAAAAAGCCCTACAGTCAAATTACACACCAATTAATGTTCCTTATAGGAATAAACAAATTCAACAAATAGCTGGAATTTTCGCTCCGGCATTAAGACTTGAAAAACCTTCTAATCTTTTTATTTATGGAAAAACCGGAACCGGAAAAACAGTTTCTGTGAAACACACAACAAATACAATCATGGAAATTGCGAATAGAAACAATTTGCCATTGAAAGTCATTTATATCAACTGCAAATTAAAAAGAGTCGCCGACACAGAATATAGGCTTGTTGCTCAGTTAGCTTATGAGTTCGGCAAAGACGTTCCTGCAACTGGGTTGCCAACAGACGAAGTTTATAAGATTTTCTTGAAGGTACTTGACAGCGAGAAAAAAGTAGTTATATTAATTTTGGATGAGATTGACCAATTAGTGAATAAAGTTGGGGATGGAATCTTATATAATCTAACAAGAATAAATTCTGAACTTAAAAACAGCCAGATTTCAATAATAGGCATAAGCAACGATCTTATGTTTGCAGACAATATTGATCCAAGAGTGAAAAGCAGCCTTAGCGAAGAAGAATTAGTTTTCCCACCATACAACGCTATACAACTGCAAAAAATACTTAGAGAAAGAGCAAAAATAGCTTTCAGGGGCGGAGTTGTTGCTGAAGGTGTGATTGAAAAATGCGCAGCTTATGCTGCAAGAGAACATGGGGATGCAAGAAGAGCTTTAGAATTACTGAGAGTTGCTGGCGAGATTGCAGAAAGAAAAAATGAAAACAATCTTTTAGTTGAGCATATAGATGAAGCTGAAGAAAAAATCGAGAGAGACAGAGTTTTGGACATAATAACAACGCAGCCAAAACAATTCAAACTAACTTTATACTCTATTTTGACAACGTGCAGCGATAGCAAAGGAGACAAACAGATATTTACTGGCGATGTTTATGAAGTGTACAAAGATGCATGCGCAAAAACAGGAGTAAAACCTTTGACACAAAGAAGGGTTTCTGATATAATTGCAGAACTTGACATGCTGGGCATTATAAGCGCGAGAGTAATAAGCAAAGGAAGATATGGAAGGACAAAAGAAATTTCGCTTGCAATACATCCTTCGATACTGCCAAAGACTAGCGAGGCATTGAAAGAAGGGCTGAATTTATGAGCGAAGTAGTTAAATTATTTTTAAACAAAGGATTTTTGATTAGCCCAGACTTTGTCGGCATTGAGAACTTTAAAAATGAAGTTTTCATTGAAAGGCTTGATGAGTTCAACAAGAAAGAAGGGCCAATCGTTCTGAACAAAGACTTGTTTAAAGTTTTCAGCAATGGAGGAATAAGCTCTGAACTGAACTGGCTCGAGTTTGAAAGGTCAAAAGCATTGCACGAAAAAGGCAAGAAAAATAAAATTTACGATACTTTTCTAGAAATACTAAATTATAGCTCTGATCCAAAAATGCAAGAGAAAGTCAGCCTTGTGCTTGAAGAAGTGAAGAAAGAAGAGGAAAAAGTAATCATTGAAAAGCAGCAGGAGAATGGGAACAATGTAATAATATTAAAAAGCTTTAAGGATGATGCTAAAAAAAGAGGAGTAGCTGATTTCACAAACCATTTCAGAGTAAGATATGAAGGCTTAAGAAATTTGTTGATGAACAGGGCAGAGCTACAGAACCTTACTTCAATAAGCAGGATAAAAGGAAAAGAAGGAAGAGAGCAGGTTTCATTGATTGGAATGGTTTTTGACAAGAGGGAAACAAAAAATGGAAATATCTTACTTGTAATAGAAGACTTGAGCGGAAGCATAAATGTCCTTGTCAACAAAGACAAATCTTTATTCAGGGCTGCAAAGGACATCTGCTTTGACGAAGTCATTGGAATAAGCGGCACTGTTGGTGATAACATATTATTTGCAAACAGCTTAGTTTTTCCAGATGTTCCGTTAACAAATCCACTGAAAAAATCAAAAGATGATGTTTATGCTGCAGTAATTTCTGATACACAGATTGGCTCTAAGAATTTTTTGCATGAAGAATTTTTAAAATTCATAAAATGGATAAATGGAGAAGTTGGAAGCGACGACCAGAAGGAGATTGCTGGTAAGATAAAATATCTGTTTGTTCCTGGGGACGTTGTTGATGGCGTAGGAGTTTATCCCGGGCAGGAAAAAGAACTGTTGATACCTGACATGATGAAGCAATATGAACTTTGCGCCAATCTTTTTGGACAGATAAGAAAGGATATCCAAATTATAATGGCTCCTGGGAACCACGACGCTACAAGGACTGCTGAACCTCAGCTGCCAATGATAAATGAATGGACAAAAGGATTGAGAGAACTACCAAACATTCATATGGTAAGCAGCCCAGCATGGGTGAACATACATTCTTCTGTTGATTTTCCTGGATTTAATGCCTTGATTTATCATGGAGCCAGCATAAAATATTATTCTGCAAATGTTGAAAGACTAAGATTGGCAAAGGCAAAAGAAAATCCTGCAGAGACTGTCAAATATTTATTGCAGAAAAGACATTTGGCACCTACACATGCTTCTACAATTTATGTGCCTGAAACTAAAGAAGATCCATTGATGATTGACAAGATACCTGACTTTGTAATCTGCGGGGATTTGCATTTGTTCGACAGCGATGTCTACAATGGGATAACGATAGTTAATTCTGCATGCTGGCAGTCAACAACCGCACACCAAATCAAAGGCGGATTCAGGAATGATGCTGGCAAAGTCACTTTGATAAACTTGAAAACAAGAGACGTTAAAGTAATAAATTTTGTTAAAGAATGAAAGAATATTTTGAAAAGCTGGGCAATGAAGTGAAGAGAAGCTATGATATAGCTAGCGAAGCAAGAAAGAAAGGGCTTGATCCGAGCGGGGATGTTGAAGTCATGCTTGCATCAAAGATGGCTGAGAGAGTAAAAGGCATTGTAAGCACGGTTTCTCCTCAAATTGGCGAGAGCAAGATTGTTGAGAGAATTGATGAACTTGAAAAACAATATGGAGCGCAAGACTGGAGAGTTGCCTTTATATTGTCCTTGGAAGTTGCCCAAGAAAAGCTCTGCAAATTCAAAGACAAAAGAGAGGCTGCTGAAGTTGGATTAAGAGTCGGGCTTGCTTACCTTACAAACGGGGTTTTAAGCGCTCCTTTGGAAGGGTTTGTTCAATTAAAATTAAGAAAGAGAAAAAAAGACGGCAAAGAATACTGGGCGTTGTATTTTTCTGGTCCAATAAGAAGCGCAGGCACAACTGCAGTCTGTGTTTTTGCTGCTGTTGCGGATTATGTAAGAAAAGAACTTGGATATGCTGAATACGACCCTACTGAAGAAGAGGTTAATAGAATTGTATCTGAACTTTATGATTTCCATGACAGAATAACTAATTTACAATACTTGCCTACTGAAGAAGAGATAACATTCATGGTTTCAGCATATCCTATACAGATTGATGGAGATCCAAGCGAAACTATGGAAGTAAGCAATTTCAAGGATTTAGACAGGATTGATACTAACAGATTGAGAAATGGAGTTTGTTTAGTTGTTGGTGAAGGGCTATGCCAGAAGGCTGCAAAATTCTATTCTAAATTCAGCAACATGATGAAGGATTTTGGAATGGAAAGATGGAAATTTCTTGGAGATTATATTGCTCTGCAAAAAAAATTGAGGGCAAAGGATGTCTCGAAAGACGATGTAAAAATAAAACCAGACTTTAACTTCATGAAAGATGTTGTCGCTGGCAGGCCAATATTCACACATCCAATGGCAAAAGGTGGTTTTAGATTAAGATATGGAAGAAGCAGGGTCTCTGGATTTTCAGCACAGGCAATACATCCTGCTACGATGTGTATCCTTGACGGCTTTTTAGCTTCTGGCAGCCAATTAAAAGTTGAGAGGCCTGGAAAAGCATGCGTGCTTGGAAGCTGCGACACAATTGAAGGCCCAATTGTAAAACTAAAAGATGGAAGCGTGGTATTTGCAGAAACTGAAGAGCAAGCAAAAAAAGTAAATGACTATGTTGAGGAAATATTATACTTAGGAGATTTGTTAATCAATTATGGAGATTTTTTGAACAGAGGACATGTTCTAGTCCCTGCAGGCTATTGTGAAGAGTGGTGGCAACAGGAAGCAGAGCATCCTGAAAAAAATATTGATGTTGATACTGCAATTGAACTTTGTAAAAAAGGAAAACCTTTGCATCCGAGATATACATTTCATTGGAACGACATAACAAGAGAACAATTTTTTAGTGTAATTGATTTGCTAAAAAAATCTTCAATAAAAGATGACAAAATAGTATTGCCTTTAGACTATAACATCAAAGATGACGTTGAGAATAAAGATCCAAAGAGAGCATTAGAAATTCTTGGAGTGCCACATAGAGTTGTGATAAATGAGCATATGATAATTGAAGGAGACTGGGCGAAAGCTCTGCTGTTTACTTTAGGTGACTTTAATTTTGAACCTAACGACAATGTTCTTGAAATGCTCAACAAGAAAAATAGCTTTTTGATAAGGGACAAGTCTGGAACTTTTATAGGTGCGAGAATGGGGAGGCCTGAAAAGGCAAAGATGAGAAAATTGAAAGGAAGCCCGCAGGCGTTGTTTCCTGTTGGAGCGCAAGGCGGAAGAATGAGAGACTTCAGATCTGCTTTAGAAAAAGGATTTGTCAAATCTGACTTCAATTTAAGAAAATGCGAGAAGTGCAACCAGGAAACAGTATACAAGCTATGCGAGACCTGCGGAAATGAAACAAAGCAGCTTTATTATTGCGACGAATGCAAAATAGTAAAAGACAAAAAATGCCATGAAAGAAGCTTCACATACAGCAGCCAGAAACTTGACATACACAAATACTTCAATAAAGCCTTGGAAATCATAGGAACAAGAGAATATCCAGAATTAATCAAAGGAGTAAAGGGAACTATGAATGAAGACCATACTCCTGAGAATCTTGTAAAAGGAATTTTAAGAGCAATGAATGGACTTTATGTGAATAAGGATGGTACTATAAGATATGACATGACTGAAACTCCTATAACACATTTCAAACCTAAGGAAATTGGAACTTCTGTTGCAAAATTGAAAGAACTTGGATATGAAAAAGACTGCTATGGAGTAGATTTGGTAAGCGAAGAACAGATATGCGAATTGAAAGTTCAAGACTTGATACTACCTGCATGCCCTGACAGTCTTGAAGAAGGGGCTGATGAAGTTTTATTCAGAATTGGGAAGTTTGTCGATGACCTGATGGAAAAATTCTACAAATTGCCAAGATTTTACAACTTTAAAACAAAAAAGGATATTGTTGGAAGCCTGGTTTTAGGATTGAGCCCGCACACTTCTGCAGGCATTGTAGGAAGAGTAATAGGTTTTTCAAAAACTCAGGGATTCTTGGCACATCCTACCTACCATTCGATAATGAGGCGCGATTGTGACGGAGATGAAGCCTGCATAATATTGCTTATGGACGCCCTTATCAATTTTTCAAGAGGATTTTTGCCTGCACATAGAGGAGGAAAGCAGGATGAACCTCTAGTATTGACTACAAAAATAATACCTAAGGAAGTAGATGACATGGTATTTGATATGGACATCTGCTGGAAATATCCTTTGCAACTTTACAATGCAGCATTGGAATATAAAAGCCCAAAGGAAGTCAAGATTGAAAAATTAGGGATGTTTTTAGGAACACCAAGAGAATATGAAGGCTATGGATTTACACATGACACTTCAGACTTTAATAATGGTGTAAAATGCAGCACTTACAAATCAATACCTACGATGCTTGAAAAAGTCCAGAAACAGATGAGGGTTGCTGAAAAACTTAGAGCAGTTGATGAAGTTGATGTTGCTGGATTGATAATTGACAGGCACTTCATGAGAGACATAAAAGGAAACTTGAGAAAGTTCTCACAGCAGGAATTTAGATGTGTTGAGTGCAATGAGAAATATAGAAGACCCCCATTGCAAGGAAACTGTATCAAATGCGGAGGAAAATTATTGTTTACTGTATCTGAAGGGAATATATTAAAATATTTAGAGCCTTCTCTTATGCTTGCTGAGAAGTATGACTTGGCACCTTATCTTAAGCAGAACTTGAAGATAACTAAAGCTAGAATTGAAAGCATATTTGGGAAAGATGAAACCAAGCAAGAAGCATTGAAGAAGTGGTTTTAGTTATGACTTTATAGTAACTACAAAATCACAAGCTTTATATACTAGTAAAATGCTTATTTTTACCATGACGGCTGATACTTTAGTAAATAAAGAAGTAAAGTTATTCTACAATGGAAGCTTAGCTGATGCTCTAGAAAACTGCAATAAAGAAGACTATCAAGTATTATCAATGTCATAAATAGCAGATGCAAGAATTCAAGCTTCAAAAGAAGATCAATTATGGAGAAACTGGCTAAGCTCAACAAGCATCAGAGCAACAGGAAAGACAAAGCAAGGAAATGCAGTTGTAGTCTATGCTCATGTTCCAAATCATTTTTCAGAACCTAAAAACATAAGAAATGCAATAGAACAAGGTTTAGTTAATGGTGCTGGAAAATTACCAGAAAAAGAATTTCAAAGACTTTTAGACTTAAAAGATGATAAAAATGTATTTGTAATAGATTATAATGCTTTAAAAAGTTCAACTTCAGGTGTAATTCCAGTTTTAAAAGCTTTAGCTCATCCTCAGACAGTTCCATTTTTAGGCGGAGAGGAAAGAGCTCAAAAATATCTAGAAAAACATTCTCAATTTTATGGTAAAAATATTGGAGTCTGGCATTCAGATGATTTAAGGAAAGAACCATTAGGTCGCCTTTTGTTTGTTGGCTACTACGTCAACTACGGTCTTTATGGCGACTACGACCTTGACATCAATGGTAGATACGCTGGGGTACGTGCAGTCGGCGCGCAAAAATCCCCAAAGGAAATAAAAGCACCAACTTTGGAAGATATTACAAAAGAATTAAATCCTTTTGTTTTAGAGAAAGATAGGAAAGAAGTTCTAGAAATATTAAGGAAATACGTTAAATAATTTTTTCTTAACTTTATAGCATAAAATAAAGTATTACTGGTAACAACAAACAGCCCATCAAATGATTTCTACCAAAACCTTTCAAAGCAGGTATTAAGCCGACCGAAGTTGAGATTACCAACACGAAAAAACCTAAGAAACCTGAGAAAACAAAGCTAAGAATTACAATCAATAAAATTATTGAAAGACAAAGTAACCTGTAATTTATTTTTGATATTAACTTTGAGAATTTTTTAGCGAAAAATAAAGTCAATATTGAAGCCAAACCAGAAGCAACTAAGGAAACTGCCACAAATATAATTAAATTTTGCAATGTTAGTGTCTGAATTATCTTTGAGACTATTACTATGGCCCCATTTCTTGCCTTTTCTATTGTAAATAACGCAATTATTGAGATAAACATGTTGACTGTGTTCATGCCGCCATTTAAAATCAAGTAACCTTTGTCTCCTAAGTTTTTTGTAAATGAAGAACCTAAGATTGCGGCTTGTGAAGGACCTAAGCCAGGAAGAAAAGAACATAAGCCTGATGAAAAAACAGAGGTTAAAATTGCTTTTGCTGCTAAGCTTTTTTCTATTCTAGGAAAAATCTGGAACTGGTAAGGAATTTTTACCTTATCATTTATGCTTAGCAATAAACCTGAAATGCCGAACAATCCCGAAAGCAATGGAAATAATGGATCTTCCAAATTTAAATTGAAAACTGTTAAACCCAAAATCCCTGAAAGAATAAAAATGAAAAAAGCAAAGAATTTTTGCCTACTTTCCTTCAAAATTAAGACTAAACAAGCTAAGATTAATAGATAGCCAATATATTTCTGTATTATTGAATAAAAATATTTAACATAAAATAACATTAATGGAGTCAATGCAGCTATCAAAATCAAAGAAATCAAGGAACCTATTGTCAACAGACTAACTGCTTCATATCCTTTGCCTTCTAGCAATAATCTATGGCCTGGCAAGACAGAAAGAACCTGCTCTGCGTCTGGAGCACCAAGGAAAACAGAGGGAATTGCATCGAGAAAAGTATGAGTTATTGCCATTGAAATAATTAAAATAGATAAAATCAATGGAGAAGTGAACTTCAACAAGAAAGGAGAAGAGGATAAAATAAGCAAAGAAACTAGATTGATATGAATTCCTGGAGTCAAGCCAGTAAAACAGCCTAGAAAAATGCCAATTATTACTGCAATTAATATTTCAAATAACATGTAGATATTATTTATTTAGAATTTAAGAAGATGAACCTTAAAAACCCGAAAAATATACAAAAAAATCATAGTTTTTTTATTTCTGATGCTAAAATTTCTAGTTTGCCTTGGTATTCGCCAACTTTTCCTACAACTTCCACGAAATCTCCTGTTGATATTTGGATGTCTTGCGAGAAAATAACTACTTTAATACTAGAAGTTACATCGCTAACCGTCATCATAGTAGTTGATTGGGTTGATTTTACTGAAGAAACAAGGCCTTGAATCCTAACTTCCTTGTCTATTTGCAGCGAAGTTATCTCTGAAATCTTTGACAATGGAAGTTCTGTTCTCTCCACTATAAACAATAAAATTAATATGCCTATTAATGAAGTAAAAATAGCTATCTTTAGAAAAGTTTTTTCATTCATCTTATCTATTGCCGTCTAATCTTGCCCACTTGCCTTCGCTGTTTCTACCATGAACTTGATAACTTTCTTTTCTTTCTCCAATAATGTAATTTCTGCATCCAACATAAGGTGAATAACCATTTGTAATAATGTTTGGCTGATTCCATTCTGGCGAGTTGATCTTAAATTTTCTTATTGCTTCTCTGAATTCTTTTAAACCTTCTCTTAATTGTTTTTTAACTCCAGTTAAACTTGATTCTTTTATTTCTCTTATGTCTATTGTACCGTTGACGCCTACAATGTCTAGTTCCCTTATTCTTTCTAAGTTTCCTTTCTTACCGCCTTTTCTTGTGTAGGTTACGTGAGTTGCAACAAAACGGTATTTCCCACTTTTTAGCATACACTCTGCAACTTCCCATACTATATTATCGTGCGGCAAACCTTGTAACCTTTCTCTAAAATATTTTGAATCTAATCGTTCTTCTAAATCAAATTCAATCCTATGATTTTCAGGTAATATTGGTACTTTTTTTGCAGCCTCGAGAATTAATTCTATTGGTATTTTTTCATCTCTAAAATAATTATGATATCTTACTGCGCTTAAACATGATGTCAAATGATGCCCCCTCTTTTTTTAGAATTAGAAACCCCCAGAACCTCTTTTCCCAGGTCTTTAGGCATATAAATTACATGTCTAAACGCTTTATATACATTTATACACTGCAATAGTTATTATAGTTCATAGAAAATTACAGAAAGTTTTATATTTGAATGTATTTTCATTACTGCATGGATATACAAAATAAAGTTGAACTAATAAAATCTTTTGCTGAAGAAGTAGTTACAGAAGAGGAACTAGTAAAAGTTTTTGAAAATAATAATCATCCTATTGCATATGATGGTTTTGAGCCTTCTGGAGTAGCTCCAATTCATTTTGGTTTACTTAGAGCAACAAATTTAAAAAATATGTTAAAAGCCGGAGTAAAATTTAAGTTATATTTAGCAGATTACTTTGCTTTTATTAATAATAAACTCGGTGGTGATTTAGAAAACATTAGAACTGCTGGTAAATATTTTATTGAAGTTTGGAAAGCTTGTGGAATTGACATTAATAAAGTTGAAATAATTTGGGCAAAGGATTTGATGAATAGCATAGATTATTGGGGTAAGACTTTAAGTATTGCTAGACAAATTTCTCTTGAAAGGAATTTAAGAGCCGTAACAATAATGGGTAGAAAAGAAGGGGAAAAACTTAGTATGGGCCAGCTTTTTTACCCTTCTATGCAAGTAACCGATATTTTCATGATGGATGTTGATATTTGCCAATTGGGCATGGATCAAAGAAGAGCGAATATTCTTGCAAGAGAAGTAGCAGAAAGATTGAAATGGAAAAAACCTGTTGCAGCTCACCATCATATTTTGTTAGGTCTACAAGGTTTACAAAAAAAGGAAACAATTGAAGAAACCATGGTTGCTTCTAAAATGTCCAAGTCTGATCCAAGATCGGCAATCTATATGCACGATAGTTTTGATGAAATAAAAAGAAAAATAAATTCTGCTTATTGCCCTGCAAAAATTGAAGATGGAAATCCTCTTTTAGAATATCTTAAACACATTGTACTTAAGGAATTAAAAGAAATTAATATAGAAAGAGATTCTAAATTTGGTGGCGATATTAGTTTTGGTAATTATCAAGAATTAAGACATGCATACATTAATGGCGAAATACATCCTGTTGACTTAAAAACCTGTGTTGTTAATGAATTGGAAAAATTGATTAAACCAGTAAGAGAGCATTTTGAGAAAAACAAGCAGGCAAGAGAACTTTATACTAAAGTAAAAAACTTCCAAGTAACAAGATGAGATTGTTTATTGCAATAGATGTTAATTCTGAAGAAATAGATGGAGTTAAAGAGAGGTTTGAAATTGATGGAGCAAGGGCTGATGGAAGCAAGCATTTGACTCTGAAGTTTCTAGGGGAGGTTGAAAATAATAAGTTAGGCAAGATTGTTGATGCTTTAAGCAAAGTTGAGTTTAAAGAATTTGAAATTAAAACAACTGATATTGGCGGATTCCCGAATTTGAAGAGGCCAAGAGTTATTTATCTTGGAATAAGGAGCGAGGAATTGACTGATTTAATGAAGAAAATAGAAAAAATCCTGCCAGAATTCAAAGACAATAAGGAATTCAAACCACACCTGACTATAGCTAGAGTGAAATTTATCAAGGATAATTTAAGAGAGTTAATTAGAAATATAAGAGTGAAAGAGAAGAAGTTTAAAATTAAGGAGTTTAAACTGTATGAAAGCAGATTTAATGGAAAGAGATTTGAGCATCATGCGATAAAAACATTTAACTGTATCTAGAATCAATGATTTTCTTTATTTCTGAAGCCTTTTTTGGTCCTATCTTCTCTACTTTTTGCAGTTCTTCTTCAGATGCGTTGAAAACATTTTTAACAGACTTGAAATGCTTCAGCAAAGACTCTGCCAATGAGGAACCTATGCCTGGCAAGGACTGCAAAATGTAAAGCTGCTGTTCTTTTAACGTTAAAGGCTTTCTTGATTGCAATAGACTGATTGGAGTCCTGTGTTTTTCAATCCTTTTTGCAAGAATTTCTATGAAGGCGGCAGTATCTCGATAGTTTTTTGTGTAGATAATAGGAATCTGGAAGTCAACTGCTATTGTTGCCAGCATGCCTCGTATAGAATTTGGATGAAAATTACGTATCTTGTAGATGTTTTCTTCTCCTTCAATAATAAGCAAAGGTACTTGATAATGTTTTTTTATTTCTATCAACTGAGAAAGCAGTCTTTTGTCAATTATTGAGTTCAAGAAATCATTTGTAGTCTTTCTTTCTATGCCAACAGTTAAGATATTGCCGTGCAAATCTTTTGTTTGTACAAGATAATCTGCTATAACCAATTGTTTTACTTCAACATCAAACTCTTTTGCCAATTCCTTAATAATGCCAGAGCTTCTTTCCCTTTGGTCTGCTATTATTTTTATCATTGCAATTTAGCCTGCTTTTCTTTTTTTGTTTTTATGTTCAACAAAATATTTTTCATAAGCTTCTCTTTTCTCAATGAAGACCAATAGTAAGCTTCATCTCTTGTTTTTTTTGCCATCAAAAAGATAACTTTGCCTGGCTTTGTCCTTGCTGTCCTGCCTTGCCTTTGAATCTTTCTTAATTCTGACGGGATAGGCTCGTAAAAAACAACAGCTGCAACTTCTGGCAGGTCTAAACCCTCTTCCCCTACTGAAGACGCAACCAAGATGTTGAATTCATGATTCTTGAAAGCATCAATAATTGACTGCTGCTCGACCTGATTTTGCCCTTTGTCCTGCCTGTCTGCCTGACCGACAAATCTTTTTGCTTTTATGCCTGCCAAGTTAAGTTCTCTTGCTATCTCTGCCACAGTATCACGGTAAGTTGCGAAGACAATTATCTTAGCTTCTTTGTTTTCTGAAATATCTTTCTTAATAATTTCAATCAACTTGATAATCTTAGGATGCTTTACTTTATTCTCTATAAGTTTTTGTGTTAACTGCAGAGCTCTTTTTATGTCTGGATTTGCCAAAATAGTTTTTGCAGCCTTTGTTGTTTCAACTTCAAGTTTTTTCCAGTAATTTTCTAAAGCACTGATTGTTTGTGTCTCAATCAAAGCTAAAGCATGTTCTACTTTTATTATTTGGGCTACTAAAGAGATGCCATAAAATGCTATTTTACTTCCAGAAGTTATTTCTGATTGAAATCTTTTTTGAAGCATCAATAAATCTTTTTTGTTTATGTATTTTACAGGCTTTGAGAAACCTAAATTTTGAAGCTTTTCCAGGTTTTGCTCGTAGACTTTCCTGATTATTGAAGCCAATTGAGTTATTTCCTGCGTCAACTCAATGCTGATCCATGAAATATCTTTCTTTTGAATGTAAGGAGAGACATCTTCATCATGCTCTGTCCTGATTTCTACAGCTTCAATTGCCAAATTGTTGCAGATTTCTTCTATTCTTTCCTTTGATGAGCCTGGAGATGCAGTCAATGCAAGAATTCTTGGGAATTTGGATTGTTCTAAGTATTTTTTTACTATGAAAGTGTTTGCGTAATTTGCCCTTGAACGATGCGCTTCATCCAAGCAGATCAAAGAGAAGTTTTCCAAGCTAATCCTGTTGTTTTGCAAGTCAGATTCTATTGTTTGCGGAGTTGCAATAATTATTTTTGATTGGTCAAACAAGTCATGCCTCTTTGATGGGACTAATGAGCCTGTGAACAAAGCTATCTCTATGTTTGTAGTGTGCTGTTTGAACGTGTGAACGTGCTGGTTGCATAAAGGCTTTGTAGGAGCTGTGATAAGTATCTTTGATTCTGGGAATTTTTTCATTCTTTCAGAAGCAAGAAGCATTGCGATTGCTGTTTTTCCAATTCCTGTAGGCAGAACTACCAAAGTATTTTTATCTAGACAAGTCTTTAGAATATTCTGCTGGTAAATCCTTGGCGTAAAATTAGCTAGCTCCATAAGCCAGCTATTATGTAAAACTTTAAATAACTTTCTCAATTGGGGAAAGCATGCTTGTAAAGGTATTAGGGCTGGTTGATTTAGTTGCAGGATTATTAATAGTTGGAAGCTGGTTCAATTTCACGCCTTTATTCGGATGGTATGTTGCGCTATTTTTGCTGATTAAATCAATAATATACCTCAAAGAAATAATAAGCATAATGGATCTTTTAGCGGTCTTGTTTTTGATACTGGCTTTGTTAAATATAAACACAATCTTCAGCTGGATGTTTGCTCTTTGGTTGATACAGAAAGGTTTTTTCAGTTTGGTTGCCTAAGTGAATTCTACATAATAATAGTAAAGCACCAATAAAATTGCTGCAATCATCAATGAAAGAATTAAAGCTGTGAATAAATGCAGATAGATGATTAAGTAATAGCAGCCTATTATGAAGGCAGCTCCAAATACGAATAAAGGCTTTGAGCCAAAGAAAGTTTCTGCCCCATCAAGTTTTGGCAATGGAATTATGTTTGATAATGCGAAAGCAGTGCTGATTACTATTAAATTTGTTGTTATTGCAGTTGCTGGGAACATTTTTAATATTAAAGCAAACAACATTGCAGTCAAGGGACCTGTCAAGGCTATTTTTGCAGTCTCAAAGTCAGTTAAATGCGTATATTTTCTCCCTAACCTGTACATTGGATTTATTGAAATCAATGAAAGGCCTACTGCTGCAAATTTCAACTGGCCTGAAGAAAGAATTACAATTAATATTGGAAGTATAAAGCCAAGATATAAGCTTTCTATGCCAAATGGAAGCTTGCTGAATTCCCTGCTTTTTGAAAATCCATACCTCTTGATTTTCCAAACACGATGTTCTGTTGTGCACCCAGACCTAGAAGCTATCAATTTTTGACCTAATTCTTGAACAACCAATACTATAAGTGAGAATAATGCAAACTTCAAGAAATTTAAAATCCAATATGAAAACATAAATGAAGATCTTCCATCATCAAAGCCAAAAACAAAACCCAAAACTAACGCAGAAACTACAAGGTGTTTGACTTCTGTTTTATTGAATAACATTTTAATAGCTCTACTATCGAATCTTCATGGCCTGCACCGACTATTGCAAGTATCTTACCTTTATTGTGAAGCATCAAATTATATAAAGCTTTTGCCATAAATTCGTTTCTCTCAACAACCAATGTCAAGTAGAATGAAGGATATTTTTTCCTGAACTCTTCTGTCAATTCCTTTATTATTTTCTTGTGCGGAACTTTTTTTAGGTCAAAATCCGCCTTTGTCTTGAAGAACAAACTTAGAATTGTTTCAAAAACAAAGTTTATTTTTTCTTTCCATGTCATTCTCTTTGATAATTTTGCCAAAGTAATGTCGATGTCTTGGTCTATCAATGCTATCTTTATATTGTTTTCATGCGCCAACTGGAAAGCTTTCTTCATTTCAGAGCCTGGAGAGACCCCAGATAATTTTCCAAGACTTTTTTCTATATAAGAACCAATCAAATTGAAGAAATAACCTTTCAAACCTATCTTTCTTATGTCTTTTATAGATGTTTTTTGTTTTTTTTCAGAGAGTAATGCCCTCAAACGCTTGGAATCAAGCTCCAAAGCAACTATTTTTGGCTTTATTTTGCTGATTAATGCTTCAACCTGGTTGACACTTTCCAATGCAATGTGCGATGAGCCTAACAGGCAAACGTTCTTGTATTTGAGCATATTAAGCTAATATTGAAGGGCAAAATATTTAAATACAGCAGTTATTTAAAAAGCAAAGAAAGGAGGACTCAAAATGTTAAAGCTAAAGAAGATAAGCGATGTTTACGAAATGAAGGTTTTTACTGATACTGGTGAATTTTTCGGCGAAGTAGAAGAAAGCATCCTGGCTTCAAACAAAGTTTTTGGATGGAGAGTAAGAGCAACAAAGACATCTTCGTTAAGCAAAGTTTTAGGAGGAGCTAAAGGTGTTATTGTTCCTCATCAGCTTGTCAAGGCAATAGGGGACATCATGATTATAAGCAAGAATGCAATCCCTTCATATGAAGAATTGCCTAAGGACGATGCTTCTGTTCAGGACTAAAGCTTTATATACAAAAAAAGAGGATAAAATAGTATGCCTACACCATTAAACAATGCTGTCGAGTTTTTAAGAGATTTTGGTTTTTTTAATGTTGTACTTCCTTTCTTACTTGTTTTTACAATTGTATTTGGGATACTAGAAAAAACTAAATTATTTGGAACTGAAGGCAAAGAGCATCATCCAAAGAAGAACCTGAATGCGATGGTTGCATTTTCAATGGCTTTCTTTGTTGTTGCCGCTTCAAATATTGTAGAAGTAATACAATCTAGCTTGCCTGCAGTTACATTGGTTTTAGTTATTGTTTTATTGTTCATGCTTCTTTTGGGAAGCTTTGCCGGGCAGCAGAAAGAAGGAGGATTTGATTTATGGGACAAAGGATGGATAAAGTGGGTGCTGATAATCTTTGTGTTGATTGCAGTAATCTCAATATTCTTGAATTCGTTTGGATACTTAAGTGTTACACTAGATTATGTTTTAAACCAGTTTAATGATACTTTATTTGCTTCAATTGTTTTTATAGTATTGATAGTTGGTGCAATATTTTATATACTTCATGAGAAAAAAGAAGATAAAAAGGGTGATTAATAATGGCTTCATTTGATCAGGTTTTAGTTGCATGGGACAATTATGGTGTGTTTGAATATTTACTACCATTTTTAGTTGTATTCACAATAACTTTTGCTTTATTGCAGAAGGTATCTTTATTTGGTAGCGATGGCAAATCTAAAAAGATAAATGTCATACTTGCTTTAGCATTTGGACTATTATTTTTGCAGAACATTTACCTAAGAACTTTGTTCCAGAGATTCATACCTAACATTTCTTTTATAATGATAGTTTTCTTACTATTCTTATTACTATTAGGAATATTTAGTGGAGGAGCAACTGCATGGAGCGGATTTGCTTTGTTTTTGGCTTTTATATTTTCAATAATCTCTGTGATAATTGCAGTATCAAATGACTATCTTGGGCAAGGATACAGCAGCTTGTACGAATGGTGGTTTACAATGGACACTGTAGCAAGATCCACTGTAGTATTTGTGCTAATAATCTTGATTGTAATAGGATATGCAATTAAAGACGACAGCAACCAGCAAGGCGGATTAATGAAGGGGATAAGAGCATTCATGGGCGAAATACAAGGCGGACAAGGAAAGCAACCTTAAAATGGCTAATCCACTTCAAATAGGTTTGTTGAATTTTTTAACACCAGCGTTTGTTTTCATGCTAGTTTTTGGCATTCTTTATGCTTTTTTGACTAAAACAAAACTATTTGGAGAAAGCTTGGGAGTAAATTCTCTTATAGCTTTCACAATTTCAATATTATTTTTATTATTCCCTGGAGGACAGGCAGTTGTAAAATTAATAACTCCTTGGTTCTTCCTATTATTTTTACTGACAATTTTGTTGGTAGCATTTTTCATATTCTTGGGAGCAAGCGATAAGGACATTGTAACAAATGTTGTAAAGAATAATACAGTATTAACAATAATAATCTCTGCAATTGTAATTGTATTTTTAGTTGCATTGAGCCAAGTTTATGGAGATTTTTTGAGCGTTAATACTGGCAGCGGCTATTGGATGAGCGTAAAAAGAAGCATCTTGAATGCCAAAGTTCTTGGAGCTGTCTTAATCCTTATAATTGGAAGCTATGTTGTAAGATTTGTTGCTGCCGAAAATAAGTAATCAGCGTTTTTTCATTTCATCTACAATCTTAGAAAGCTCTTTAATGTTTGAAGATAAAGGTCTTATTATATTTTGTAAAACTTTTTCCAAAGCTTTTATTTCAACGCCAACATCTGAGATGTTCTTGTCGTAATCCTGAACTTTTCCTATAACTGCCTGCTGCATGCTGTCAAATCTTGACTGCATTCTTAGCATTTCCTGCTTCATTGAAACTATTTCTGTTCTGACTCTTTCTCTGAATGTGTTGAAATCTCCAAAATCTTCCATGGCCCTTTTGAATTTTTCTTCAACTATTGCCTCTGCAATTTCCTCAATGTTTTCTGCTGGCCTTGTGCTGATTGCTTGAAGCTGAATCTGCTGCTGAGGAGCTTGCGGAATGAAAGCTCTTGACTGCTCTTGAGGAGTAGAATGCAATGATGAAGACTGCATCTCTGAAAAACTTGGCGAAGGAGCATCTTCAATTGAACCCTTGATTTCTGCCTGATTCAAAGACTCTTCTATCAACTGTGATGAATAACCCTGCCTTTGCAGATTGTCGACAATCTGCTCTTTACTGAATCCCCTGTTCTTAAGCTCTAGAACGAGATCTACGGGAGGAATTGCGTTTTCTTCCAGTTTGTTCACCTTCTTTTTTTCTTGATTGTAGTTTTTTATTAATGATTTCTTCTACTTCTTCTACTGTTATAAACTTAAGGGGGTCCCACATATTAATATACTTTTCCAATACCTTTATGTCATCTTTCTTGGCAAAATTTGATATTTCCCTCGCTATATCCTTTAGCGCTTCTTTAAGGTTGTACAGTTCTGTTTTTATCTCTCTTGATTCTGCTTCTGTTGTCTTCAAGTCCTTTGCTATTTTCTTGTACTCTTCAATCATGTTCTGGTTGATTAAAAGAAGACGCTCGCCAAATAAGTTGTACTTGTTTTCTAAGGTTCTTACTCTGGCGCTTAAATCTGACAAAATGTAGGACAAATCTTGTGGCATTCAACACCTCTTAATAAAGCTCAAAGATAGAGAATATATAAAGCTTATGGCTATTTTGGCTCTGTTGAAAATCTCAGTTTAGTTGTAACATTTAAGCTATAATATTCTTCAATTTACTAGTGAGCGACTATTTATACGAACCTTCTATTGTAAAGAGATGTAGCTTTTCTAGACATTTTCAACAACACCGGCTATTTTAAAACAATACCTTCATCCTTTATTTCAAAAAGAAATTCATCTTTTGACGGCATCAGAACCAACTTTCTTGGGGATTTTTTTAATTCTATTAGATTATTGAAGTCATTGAACAAAATTTTACCACCTACAGGACGAACCTCATTTTTTTCAAGCGAACTAGAAACTTGGCTTACTACAATAACTGAGCAATACCTTGAAATAGAATTCAGCATCTTCATTTGGGCAATCAGCATTTTATTTGCTAATTCAGCCTTGCTGTTGACTAATCTTCTATAATAACCTGTTATCGTGTCAACTATTACTAAAGAGAACTTGTCCTTTATTTTTAATAACTGCTTTATTGAATTGTGCTGCTCCTTGAAGCTCTTTACCTTTGCGACCATGATTTTATCAAGAAATTTTTCATAATCCTTGCCTGCCAATTGCTTGAAACGCTCAATTGAGAAGCCGTTTTCTGAATCTATTATGAAAGAAGACTTGCCTTTCTTGGCTAATTCTATAGCCTTCATCATTGCTAAAGTTGTCTTGCCTGTGCCTGCTATTCCATATATGCAGTTGATGTTTTTGTTGAGAAAATCCAACACTTTCATAAAGTTGATAATTAGTTGTTTTTTAAAAAGCTGTTGCTAGCTTAACCGAAATATTTATATACCTATTGTATATACTTATGGTATACACTAAAATGGCAGACATATATGATAATACAATTGTATGCGAGAAGTGCAATAAGAAAACGGAGAAAACTGCTGTTCCGAAAGATGGAATTATATTAAGGGGATGGACTTGTCCAGGATGCAAACAGACATGGATACACCCTGCTGATTTGAAAGATTATGAAGAGTTCAAAAAAATAAAAGAAATGGAGTTCAATGTCAAGCTAAGAATGGTTGGAAATTCATACACAATTTCAATTCCAAGAGAAATTATAGAATTTGAGGAAGAGTTTGAAAAAATGAACAGAGAAATGGACCATATGCTCAGGTTGATGCTTGAAGAACCTGGAAAGCTAAGCATATTTTTTAAAAAGAAAAAAATAAGAAAGGTTTATTAACAAACAGGAGAGAAAAAACAAAATGCAAACAGCTGAAGTCAAACTGAAAGTTCAGGAAGCTTTGCAGGAAGAAGCCTACAAAGGAATTGTAAGAATTGACAGCCAGACAATGAGGCAGATAGATGTAAAGCCTGGCGACATAATCGAGATTGAAGGCGGAAGAGCAACTGTTGGCATAGTTGATAGGGCATATCCTTCTGACATCGGACAGGACATAATAAGGATGGATGGAATTCTGAGAAGAAATGCCAAGACAGGAATTGGAGAAGTTATAAAAGTCAGAAAGGCAGACGTAAAAGAAGCAAAGGCAATTACAATTGCGCCTGCACAGCAAGGGGTTATGATTCAAGCTGATCCATTTATTTTCAAAAAAAGCTTATTGGGAAGACCAGTTGTAAAAGGTGATATTGTAGTTCCTGGCGGAGCGAGAAGAAGAAGAAAGAGCATGACTGGCAGCCCTTTTGAAGAAATTTTCAATGTTTTTGAAGAAGGATTCATGGGTAACTTTGGATTTGGCGGATTAAAATTCATAGTTGCAGATGCTAATCCTAAACAAGCCGTGATAATAACTGAAAACACTAATGTGAAGGTTGTAAGCAAGGCTGTTGAAGTTACTGACGAGAAAATACTTGATGTAACTTATGAAGACATTGGCGGATTGAATGAAGAAGTCAAAAAAATAAGAGAGATGGTAGAGCTTCCATTGAAACATCCAGAATTATTTGAAAGACTTGGAATTGAACCGCCAAAAGGAGTTTTGTTGTTTGGGCCTCCTGGAACTGGAAAGACTTTATTGGCCAAGGCTGTAGCAACAGAATCTGATGCAAACTTCTTATTGATTAACGGACCTGAGATTACTTGTGTTACTGGCGATACTGAAGTATTAACAAATCCAAATGGAAGAGTAAAAGTAAGCCAATTATTTGAAGAAACAGAAAAAAATGGAGAAGTTGTTAGAAAAGATCAAATTAGAGAGATTGTAATCCCCAAAACACAATTAAAACTGTTTTCCTTAGACGAAAATTTAAAAATAGTTACAGACGAAATTGATGCAATTTCAAGATCTTACGCCCCAGAAATATATGAAATAAAAACTAAGAAAAAAGGATTGCATAAAGTTTCTGGAAATCATCCATTTGCTACATTATCTGAAGATGGAAAAATAGCTTGGAAAACTGCTAAGGAAATTAAAGAAAATGATTATGTGGCAATTGCTTCTAAAATAGATTCTAAACAAGAAAATCCAAACATCAAATGGTGGGATAATCTAGATCAAAGACACACCTTTGTTTTGATTAATAACCAAGAAAGAAGACTTTCAGAGATAGAAGACGATGAGATTAAAAAAATAGAGGGTATAAAATATTCATCAATAAAATCAAATATAGAAAGAGCTAATTTCATCAAACCTTTTTTTGAATTAACCCCTAAATTTATGGAATTTCTAGGTGCCATGTATAGTGACGGCTATATTGGAACTGATGAAGTTTGTATAGCTGAAAAATATCCAGACATGCAAGGGATAATAGAAGTTTACAAAGATTATTTTACTGACTTATTCGGCATTAAACATGTTGTGCATAAAGATGAAAAAGTTACTGTTTACTCAACAATTTTGGCTGAAATTTTAACCAAAGGCTTTGGGCTGCCAAGATACAAGAAACCTAAAGACGAACCTTTGCCCAAATGGCTATTTAAGTGCAACAAAGAGCTGATTGCAGCCTTTATAAGAGGTTATTATCATGGAGATGGAAATCAAGGCTGGAAAAAACAAAATTATCCTTGCCCAAAAATCTATTCAAGCAGCAATGAATTTTTAAAAGATTTACAGATATTATTGTTGCATTTAGGGATAATTTCAAAAATAACGCAAGCTACAACTGGAAGGGGGAATTTATTATTTGCTTTAGAAATTTTAGATACTGAAGGAAGAGAAATATTTTATAATACTGTTTTAGGTAAATTTAAAAGAAGCACTTTTGACAAATGGATGGAATCAAGAGTCAAAAAAGGATCAAATGAAACTGTCCCAAATATTTCTAAACTATTGAAATCAATAAAAAATGAATTGGGGATGGTTTATGAAAAAGATATACCTGAGACTTTGTTTGAACCAGTAATCTCTGGTAGATTTAATTTAACTTATAGAACTTTAAGTAGATTAATTGGCATCTTTAAAGAAATTTATTTGAAAAAACAAAATTACTATGATAAAGTTCAAAGAGAAGAAATTGAAAATAAAATAAAAGCTTTAGAAATTATTGTAAATGCCGACATTAAATGGGACAAAATATTAAGTATAGAAAAAAAAGAAGGGGATTATGTCTATGATATTTCAATGAAAAAATATCATAATTTCTTTGCTGGATCTCCTTTGACTTTATTAAGTAATTCTAAGTTCTACGGAGAAAGCGAAAAAAGAATCAGAGAAATATTTGAAGAAGCTGAGAAAAATGCACCTTCCATAATTTTCATTGATGAGATAGATGCCATTGCACCAAAAAGAGAAGACACTTATGGCGAGGTTGAAAGAAGAATGGTTGCGCAATTATTGGCAACTATGGATGGATTGAAGTCAAGAGGAAAAGTAATTGTCATTGGAGCTACCAACAGACCAAACTCTTTAGATCCAGCGTTAAGAAGACCTGGAAGATTTGACAGAGAAATAAGCATTGGAGTTCCTAACAAGCCTGGAAGACTAAATGTTTTGAAGATTCACACAAGAAACATGCCATTGACCAAAGATGTTGATTTGGATAACTTATCTGGCATTACACATGGATTTGTCGGTGCAGATTTGGAAGCATTATGCAAAGAAGCTGCAATGGTTGTCTTAAGAAAGATTTTACCAGAATTAAAATTGAAAGATGAAAAATTAAGCCAGGAAGTGTTGGCAAAGTTAAGAGTTACTCACAATGATTTTAAGGAAGCACTAAAATTAGTTAGACCTTCTGCTTTAAGGGAAGTGCTTATTGAAAATCCTAATATTAAATGGGAAGACATTGGCGGATTAGAAACTTTGAAGATGGAATTAAAAGAAGCTGTTGAATTGCCTTTGAAAAACCCTGCTGTATTTGAGAGAATGGGGATAAGACCTCCTAGAGGGATATTGCTTTATGGACCTCCTGGAACTGGAAAAACCTTACTTGCTAAAGCTGTAGCAACAGAGTCTGAAGCTAACTTTATTTCTGTAAAAGGACCTGAACTAGTTTCTATGTGGATCGGAGAGTCGGAAAAAGGTATCCGTAAGATATTTGAAAAGGCAAGACAGGCTGCACCTGCAGTAATATTTTTTGATGAACTTGATTCTATAGCTTCAAGAAGAGGAAGCGAAGCTGGATCAAAAGCAACTGAAAGAATGGTTAATCAGCTTTTAACTGAAATGGATGGACTTGAAGAAATGCATGAAGTCATAATAATTGGAGCTACCAACAGACCAGATTTACTAGATCCTGCTTTGCTAAGACCTGGAAGATTTGACAGGATAATTTATGCTGGTGTTCCTGACAAAAAATCAAGAGAACAGATAATAAAAATACACACTAAAGGAATGCCTTTGGCAAAAGATGTCGATATTAAAGAATTGATAAATTTAACTGACAATTATGTTGGTGCAGACATTGAAAGCTTATGTAGAGAAGCTGCAATGCATGCAATAAGAGAAGATATTAATGTTAAACAGATTTTTATGAAGCACTTTGAGCAGGCTTTGAAGAGAGTCAAGCCTTCAATCAGAGACCAGGATGTCAAGAAATACCAAGAAATTGAAGAAAGCTATCTAAGAACTGCAAGAGGAGCTCAGATAAACGATACCAATTACATGGGTTAGTTACTTCATAGTAACTACAAAATCACAAGCTTTATATACTAGTAAAATGCTTATTTTTACTATGACAGCTGATACTTTAGTAAATAAAGAAGTAAAGTTATTCTACAATGGAAGCTTAGCTGATGCTCTAGAAAACTGCAATAAAGAAGGCTATCAAGCATTATCAATGCCAGAAATAGCAGATGCAAGAATTCAAGCTTCAAAAGAAGATCAATTATGGAGAAACTGGCTAAGCTCAACAAGCATCAGAGCAACAGGAAAGACAAAGCAAGGAAATGCTGTCGTAGTTTATGCACATGTTCCAAATCATTTTTCAGAACCTAAAAACATCAGAACAGCAATAGAACAAGGCTTAGTTAATGGCGCTGGAAAATTACCACAGGAAGAATTTCAAAGGCTTTTAGATTTAAAAGACGACAAAAAGGTATTTGTAATTGATTATAATAAATTAAAGAGTTCAACTTCAGATGTAATTCAAGTTTCTAAAGCTTTAAAGCATTCTCAAACAGTTCCATTTCTAGGTGGACAAGAAAGAGCTGAAAAATATCTAGAAAGACATTCTCAAGTTTATGGAAAAAATATTGGAGTCTGGCATTCAGACGATTTAAGAGATGAACCATTAGCTCGCCTTTTGTTTGTTGGCAACTACGTCAACTACGGTCTTGATGGCATCAGCGACCTTGTCCTCAATGGTAGTTTCGCTGGGGTACGTGCAGTCGGCGCGCAAAAATCTCCAGTGGAAATTAAAGCACCAACTTTGGAAGATATCTTAAAAGTTTCAAGGGATTTTGTTCCAAGGACATGCAGAGATGCTTTCAAAGAAGAAATAAGAAAACTTTATCAATAATTTTATATAATCGTTTTTTTCTTTAATATATGCTTTAGCATAGCTTAGCTGATGAATAACTTTTAGTTATGAAGTTAAGGTTTGTTAGGCTACACGCTCTTTTACTAAGGCTGTAAAAAGCTATAAAATTCAGCTGCAACATCTAGTAGCTAGTCGAAAACGTGAAGCAGCAGTGATATAACAAGTAAGAGAGCTAGCTTGCGTCGCCTTTTGTTTGTTGGCAACAACGACAACAACGGTCTTAATGGCAACAACGACCTTGACAACAATGGTAGATACGCTGGAATAACCTAACAAATGCTAGAGCTTTTAACAATGAAGACTTACAATAATTTATGGAAGCAACTTTGCAGCTACACAAATCTTTTAATGGCTTTTAACAATGCTAAGAAAAGAAAGTCTAAAAAGGATTATGTCCTTAAATTTGAAAAAGACTTGGATAAAAACTTAGAAGAACTAAGATTAGAACTGTTATTTCACACTTACAATCCAAAACCTTTAAGGACATTTATTTTAAGGGACCCTAAAACAAGAAAAATCTCCAAGTCAGATTTTAGGGACAGGATAGTTCATCATGCCTTGTGCAATATTTTAGAGCCTATATTAAGCAAACCCTTCATTCATGATTCCTACGCAAATAGAAAGGGCAAAGGGAATCTAAAGGCTTTGAATAGATTTGATTATTTTAAAAGAAAGGTAAGCAAAAATAATAATAAAAATTGCTATGTCTTGAAAGCTGACATTAAACATTATTTTGATGAAGTTCCTCATGAAGTTTTATTGAATATCTTAAAGAAAAACATTAAAGATGCAAAGATTATTTGGCTAATAAGCAAGATATTAAGCAATTTCAATTCTAGAGTAAAAGGAATAGGAATGCCCCTAGGAAATTTAACATCACAGTTCTTCGCTAATATTTATCTTAATGAATTAGACCAGTTTGTAAAGCATAAACTTAAAGTAAAATATTATATTAGATATGTTGATGATTTTGTCATTTTTGATTCATCTCAAGAAAAATTACTCGAGGGGGGGGGGCGATTAACGATTTTTTAAAAGAAAGTTTGAAGTTAGAATTGCATCCAAATAAATCTAAGATAATAAACCTTGATAAAGGCATTAATTTTCTAGGTTTTAGGATTTTTTATTACCATAAGCTTCTAAGAAAAGTAAACAAGAGAAAATTGCTAAAAAGAATGAAAAAGTACAAGGATCTGTATGATTCTAAAAAAATTGATTATGACAAGATTTATTGCTCTTTCTGCGGCTGGAAGGGCTATGCTAAAAATGCAAATACCTTTAATCTAAGAAAAGAAGTAATTAAATTTCTTGATAAATACTTTCCAGGAGAAATATCTACGGGAGAATTAAATAAATACTTAAAATTATAATTTACTCTGTTATAACGTTTTTTCCAACAATTATAGAATGCTCTGTTTGAGCTACCATGCCTCTGCTTTTTTCTGGCAGTTGAGTGTATTGCTTTAAAATTCCTTCACTTTCTAGCTGCCTTAAAATAAATTGAGCATTTGGAACCTTGATCCAGCGACACGAAAATGGTAAAGTGTTGTATTTTTTCTCTATTAATTGGATAACTTGCCTAGCTGATTGTAATCTTGTTGGCTTTTTATTTATTAAAGCGTAAATCCCACATGGTTTTCCATCTGACACTAAGCCAGAACCTGTTGTTGAGAATGGCTCTATTGCTATAGCTTGACCTTCTTTCAATTTTGTTGGGTCTTTGTTGTCATAATTAGGAACTATTGGCCAGTCATGCACAATATATTGGTTTAAACCATGACCGCATAGATTAGTTATTGAATGGAAACCTGCCTTTTCTATTGTTGCTTGGATTGCTTTACCAACTTCTGACAAAGAAACTTCAGGCTTGACAACTTTTATTGCTGCAGCCAAAGCATCTTCAGAAGCTTTTATCAAATTTTTCCACTTATTTGTTTTAACTTCTACTGTGCAAGCAGTATCTGCAACAAAACCATTAATATGAGAGCCCATATCTAGCTTGGCAACATCACCTTCTTTCAATTCTATTGCATCATTCACAAAAGGAGAGTAATGTGCTGCTATGTCGTTCAATGAAATGCAAGTTGGAAATCCAGGCTCTGCTCCTAAATCGCGCATCTTGTTCTCTACAGCTTCTGCTATGTCAACTATTTTAGCCTCTGGCTTGAACAATTTCCTGCCGTATTCTCTTGCCTGAGAAGCAATCTTACCAGCCTTTACATAATCTTCAAATTCCGACATAAAATTGAAAGAAAATTAGTGTATTTAAAACATACTGTTATAGCATAGTTAAGTTTATAATTTTAAAAAGTATTGCTAATGCATGCTTTACTCGGTTTGCTTCTTTCCACCACAAGACTTTATCAGAAGAGCTGCTGAATTAAGAAAAAAATTAAAAGATTATTCTAACGAAAGGCCGGATTATCTTTCGCATTGCCTACTGTTTAAATCATACTTATTAGAAGAAACTGAGGAAAGGACAAAAAGGGACTTAGAAGATGTCGTAAGAAAACATGACAGCTTTAAAGTAACCACTGGAAAAATCTGCAAGGCTGGCGGAAAAAATCTTATTATGCTAAATTTAAAGCATTCATCAGAACTTTTTAACCTAAGGAATGAAGTACATGCGAAATTGCAAAATTATATAGACTATAATTCAAACTTCAACAACAGGAAGAAGATATTTGTACCCAATCTTCAGGATTTGCTTCATTATAAGGAGTTTTATCATCCATTTATCTCATTGTGCAAAACAGATTCCACTTTGAACGGACATGATCTTCATTATTTTGAAAATTTTGGCATGGAGATAGGGAGTATAATTTTAATGATAAAAAAAGACAGATGGGAACCTGTCAAAAATTATCCATTGGTCAAAATTCCCCCAACTTAGACTGGGCGTGATCTTCTTTCAGGTAAGTTTCCTTGTAGCCTAGAGCTTCAAAAATGCTTTTCACTGCCGGAATAACCTGGTTGTTGACATAATATTCTGAATCGTATGAAGAACTTTCTTCTGGCAATTTAGCACGATCCCTTATCATACCTTTTCCTTCATTGATAATGTAATAAATTGTTGTGCCCGCAGGTATCTCAGCACCCTGTTCTATCATCTTTTTAGCGACAGCAACATGAGGCCCAATTTGCTCATAGCTTTTTATTTCCTTTGTCAGATTTCTCCTTATTATCATTTTTTTCATGTCTATCTTCTTTTGCCTGGCCTGCTTTATTATTTCCTTGACAAAATTTATTGCCTTTTGAGGAGCATTTTCTTTTAAAACCATGTCTAAAACTTTTTCTTGCACTTCTTTTGCTAATATACTCCAATCTCCTCTTATAGTTTCGAAACCCCTTACCTTAATGCTGCCTTTTTCGTCTATCAATGCATATTTTTTCTTCGCTCCTTTAGTTTCTGACTTTTTGCTTACAAAAATACCACGGACATAGAAGTTTTCAAGCTCAAGCTCCATAAGAGAAGGAAGACCTCTGTTTATTTCCTTTAGAAAATCCAATGCATCCTTCTTTGTTTTTTTACCAAGTCTTATGAAAATTGAATCTGTGTCTCCGTAAACAACTTCAAACTCTTTTTTTGCCTTTTCTATGACCTGCTGGACATAATTTCTAGCATATGCAGTAACGCTTTGCGCACATTCCAAGCTGTACCAGCGCCCTCCTGAAAATCCCAGATAACCATAAAATGAATTTGCCAAAATTTTTAGGCTGTACTGCCTTGCGTCAAGTATCGGATCTTTTCCATTTTTCTTGATAATCTCTTTTATTCTGTTTCTTCTTGTCAAAATATCACGCAGGATTATTGGAATGAAACCTTCATGCTTGCTTGTGAAGTAATGCTTTATTTTTCTTTTATTGACCTCTATCTCTGGAGTTTCGTAAGCGTTTTTAGAATCTAAAGTCAAAGTGCTTGGGCATATATTATGCGAGGTAATTATTGTTGGATATAGGCTCCTGAAGTCGAAGACTGCCAGATTTTCGTACAAGCCAGGAGAGGGCTGGTAAACAAAAGCACCTTCATAGCTGTCCATAGACCTGTCTGAAATTGAATTATATGATGGCCTGTTTGGAACCAATTCCCTGAACTGCTGTATGTTTCTCAACAAATATCCTTCAACAAACTGGCCGAAAGTCATCCTGCAGATGTCCTGAACTGGCTGGCCAATAATTTTTGTGAACTCATGAAGATTTGGAAGCATTTTTTCAGTTAATCTAAAAGTCAATTCTGCATCTTTCAAGTTATATTTGCAAAATTCTTTTAGTTTCTTTTGATTATTATCATCCCATGCCCCTGCGAGCTCTGGAATCTCAACATCGGCTTTGCCTTCATTTAGCATCTCCTTTGCTACGGTATCTAAATCATAGCTTTCAAGCTGAATTTCTCCTCCAGAAGTTATCCTTTTTATAAACCTGTAGATATCCAAGTGTGCAAAACCTGTCAATTGAACTGATGACAACTCCCCGCGCTTTCTGAATGATATCTTGCTGAAATCAAGATTGATATTTAGCTCTACATTATTCTTTTTTGCCCTTGATCTTAAATAAGGGAAATCAAAGCCATCAGAAAAATAGCCAACCAAGTAGTCTGGCTTGAATTCTTTTATTGTTTTTACTGCTTCTAAAATCAATTCTTTTTCATCTTTTACAAAATGAATATATTTCTCTGCCTTATCAAGCTTTTTCCATGTTATTACTTTCTTGAAATTATCAGAGTAAAAACCAACCATCAAAATCGGGTCTTTTTCTTCCCTTGGGATTCTTAGCTTATTATAAACCTCAATATCAAATCCCAAAATCTTTGGACTAAGCATCTCTTCTCCTGTCTGTTCTATGGATTTTGCTTCTAAAACCAAATCTACGTCTGCATTTGCATCAAATTCCTCCCCATTTACGCTGCAAAGGACCAAAGTTGATATTTTTTTGTCAATCAAGTAGCGCTTTTCAAAAGTAATGTCTGCTTCTGCTACCATGGCAATGCCAGAAATCTTTTTTACTATGTCTTTCACTGCTGGAACTGCCTTTGGATGGTTTACAACCACTTTAATTGCTGAGATGTCCTTCCCTAAATATTTTCTTTCACTTACTTCTGTTGAAGAAACATAAAAAAGAGACTCGTCATGCTTCACCCTAATTTTTTCCATCTCTTTCCTTATTGAAGCAACTTTTGTCTTGGACTCTGGGACTGCATAAAAATATGGCTCAAAATTTGAATCTATTACACAAACTCTTTTTCCATCTGTTGACCTGCCAAAAAGCCTTATGACTGCTTTGCCAGCCTTATTTGTTACATAATCCACATCTATTGGGTAAAACTGCATTTCCATATTATAATAGTGAGAATTAAGCTTTAAATAAGTTTTGCGTTTGTCTCTAATTTTATTGCCCTTGGCTTGAACATGAAAGCATAATTTGAGTCAAAATAACCACAACGCATCTTGTCTAAAGGAATTCTAGTCCTGTTTGATAACATCAAGGCATAAAAATATACCTGAGTTGAAGCATATTTTTCTTTTAAGGCATTTGGCTTGTAATCCCAAACCCAAACATTATCGTTTTCAACTCTTAGAACATCTATATGCCCCGTCAAAGGCTGGATTGTGTTGAATATATTTACAAAATCTGGTATTTCGTCATGCTGAGACCACAATGGTATTTCTATTGCAACAGTTTTGTCATCATTTTCCAACATGAAGTATTGGACTTTCAAATGATTGCTAGAATATCTCTTGCTGTTTTCTTCCAAGCCTAGCTTTGCCAACTGTGAAACTTCATGGCCTTGAACTTCTATCATGTCAAATGGAACCTTGAACTTCAAAGCAGAGCTTCTTGGACCGCCATTGAAAAATTGGTTAGGACAACTAGTGAACATATCTTTCAAGTATCTCTGCAAAGGCGTCAAACCATTGCATAATTTATCTGTTTTATTAAAATGGACAGTATAAGGATAGAAACCTCCGCTGTGATTGAGGTTTAAACTTTTTATGATGAGAAACACCTCTATTTTTTTATTAAATATCTTTTATTATCTAAATCTGTAAACTGGTCTGCTGCTTCCTTCAATTTTGACGAGCAGCTCCTTCCGAAAGCCATGACTTCTAATCTGCAGCCCATTGCTCTTTTTACATGCTGCAATAAATCAACATAATCTCCGTCGCCTGAAACTAAAATTACTGTGTCTAGTTTTGGAGCTAATCCAATAATGTCCATGCAGATTCCTACATCCCAGTCACCTTTTTTAGCACCGCCATAGAAAATTTGCAAATCTTTTGCTTTGACTTCATAACCTATATGGGATAAAGCATCGAAGAAATTCTTTTCTTCACCTACATCTGCCTTGATTACATAAGCAATCGCTCTTATAAAATTCCTATCTGCTATTGCCTGCTTCAATATTTCCTTGAAATTGACTTTAGAATTATGCAATTGTTTTGCAGAATAATACATGTTCTGAACGTCTACAAACACACCTACTCTTTGAGCCTTTGACTGCATATGCTTTAATATTTTTAGGTAGAATATAAAGGTTTTGATATAGAAAGATTTTAATATCTGTTAGTATCTTGGAATTGTATGGAACTTAGAAATGCTGAAATGCCTGAAATTCTAATTGGTGGTTATTTAATTACTAGATATAGCCTTGGCGGAACCGTTGTTGCTAAAATTACAAAAAAACATATTGATGAATTTGGAACAAAAAATGGTCTTATGGGGATACAAGGTGATTTTGGAATTGAAGACGTTATAATCCATTTGCCTGAGGAAGTTCAAGAATTTAAAACTAATCTGGATGTTTTAATTTACGAAGTTGATGGTGTATATGTTCCTGAAAGCAAAAAAAATCTCTTGCCTTCTTTATCTGAAAATCAGAATTATAAACGTAGCTTAGAAGGCTTGGAAAAACCTCATCAGGTCATGACTAAAAGTAAACTTGAACAGATAGCATCTGAATAGTTTTTAATAACTTTTATAAATAAGGCAATACTTTTTCTTACTATGGGTGTAAAGCTTACTGGTCTGCTTCCTAAAAAAGAGCTGAGTTTTGACGATTTAAAGAACAAGAGGATAGTAGTTGATTTTTCTAATTCAATCTATCAGTTTATTAGCTCAATAAGGCAGCCTGATGGAACTCCATTGATGGACAGCCAGGGAAGAGTTACAAGCCATCTGATGGGGATATGGACAAGATTCATGAACTTGATAAGAAAAGATGTAAAATTAATCATAGTTCTTGACGGAAAAGCTCCGATATTAAAAATCAAAGAGCAGGAAGAAAGGGCTTTTAGAAAAGAAATTGCAAAAGAGAAATTCCAGCAAGCAAAAGATGAGGAAGACATTGAAGGCATGGCGAAATATGCAAAGCAAAACCTTAGAGTTTCAAAGGAAATGATAAATGAAAGCAGAGAACTTATGGAAGCAATGGGACTGCCAGTAATACAAGCGCCTTCTGAAGCTGATGCACAGATGTCTTTCATTGTTGAAAGAGGAGATGCATGGGCTGCTGCGACAACAGACGTTGATCCATTATTGCATGGGTGCCCTAGATTGGTTACTAACTTGACATTAAGCCAGAAAAGAAGATTACCATCAGGAAAAGTTGTGAATATAACGCCAGAACTTATTGAATTGAAAGAGGTTTTGTCAAATTTAGGCTTGAATCAAGACCAATTGATTGCATTAAGTATATTAGTTGGCACAGATTACAATGAGGGCATAGAGAGAGTTGGACCAAAAACAGCATTAAAATTAGTGAAGCAGCATCATGATTTTGAAACATTGTTCAAGGAAGTGAAAGCTGACTTCAACTGGAAGCAGATATATGCTGTGTTCAAGTCAATGCCGATAATGAAAAACTATCAATTGAAATGGAATGAATTGGATGTTGATAAAGTAAAAAAGATACTTGTAGACAGACATGATTTTTCAGAAGAAAGAGTTGATTCAAACTTGAGAAAAACTGAAAAGAAAATAGACAAGGCTCAAAAAGGACTAGGAGATTTTTTCTAAAATGGAATGGTTTTTTTACGCTTTGATATCTGCTATAGCATTTGGATGCTATTATCTTCTGCTTAAAAAAAATCTAGCAAGGGAACATGCATTTGTGTATCTTGCTTTCTATTCTTTTGTAATTGCAATGATATCTTTAGTTTTTTACAAGCAAGTAGTTTTACCAACTTCTTTATTGCAGGCGTTTCTGCTGTTGCTTGATGGATTTTTCCTTGCATGCTTTTTTTTATTTATGACTTATGCTTACAAAAATCTTGAAGGAAGTGAAGTATCTCCTTTAGGAAACCTGAGCCTGCTACTTACAATACTCTTAAGCGTATTAATTCTAGGAGAAACACTAACTTTTTTGGACATTTTAGGGATATTTTTCATGATTGCTGGTGTTTATCTGCTTGAAATTGGGGTCAAAATAAAGAATTTTGGTATTGTGTTAAAGGATAAACATAGAAAATACCTTATTTATATAATAATTGGATTGATATTTTCTTCATTGACTTCAATAATAGAAAAAATTGTCTTAAGTCCAGAAGTCTTGGGACTTCCCATCCCATCTACAGATCCTGTAAGCTTTCATGTAATAACAAGATTTGTGATATTCTTCTTTTTTATTCCTGTTGCAGCACTTAGGCCTAACTTTGTTCAAGGGATTAAGCATGGCTATAAAAATGTAGGATTTGGCGTTTTGATTGCCGCTGCTATATATACAATTGCAAACATATTATATTTTAAAGCAATGGATCTTGGAAAAGTATCTCATGTTATACCTGTTGCCGCACTTTCAAGCTTATTTGTAACTATAGTTGGCGGGACATTGTTCCATGAGCATAGATTGAAGCAAAAAATTATTGCATGCCTAGTAATAATATTCGGAGTCTGGCTCATAGTGATGTGAAATGATAAAAAGAATAGTATTTGATAATGGAGGAGTAATGGTAAAAGTGTCTTCAAAGTATTTTCTGCCATATTATGCCAGAATGCTTAAAATACCATTAAAAAAATTAGAGCATGTCTATTGGCAACTGTCAACTGAACTGGATGTTGGAAAAGAGAGCGAGAAAGAATTTTATAGAAAACTATTGAAACATGTTAACAGAAAGTATGACTATAAGAAACTATTGAAAGTTAGATATTCTTTGATAAAATTTCTGCCAGGCACTTTGGACATTGTGAAAAAACTTAAAAAGAAGTACAAGTTGGCTATGCTCAACAATGAGTACAAGGAATGTATGAATCATCTCAAGAAAAAATACAATTATTTCAGTTATTTTCAACCAAGAATTACTTCTTCAGAAGTTGGAGTAAGAAAACCTGAAGCTAAGATATATAAGATAATGCTAAAAAAACTCAGGATAAAACCTAGCGAATGCCTTTTTCTTGACGACTTGCAGCTGAATGTCAATGCTGCTAAAAAAATTGGAATAAAAACTATTCACTTTAAGAATGCAAAACAGCTTAGAAAAGAACTTAATAAATTTGGGATAGAAGTATGAAAGTTAAAGTGTACACCATGAAGGACTGCATGGCATGCAAAGAAACTGTATCTTGGTTGAAGAAAAACAAAATTAAATTTGATGAAATAGATGTTACTTTTGACAATGAAGCACAGGATTATTTAAAAAGCAAAGTGGGGCATAGCTTTGTACCTATAATTGAAGTTGATGGAACCATTTTAGATCCAACTAAAGCTTGGTTTGAAAAACTAAAGGAAATATTTAAATGACAAATATCAAAGAAGCATTGGCTGAGAAATTAACTAAGAAAGAAATAAACCTATTGCCTACTTCTTTTGATGCTATTGGAAGCATAGCTATTTTTAATGATTTTTCTAAGAAATTAAGAAGAAAAGAGAAGATGATTGCTGAAACATTGATGAAGTTGAACAAGAATATCAAGACTGTTGCTAAAAAAACTAAAAAATATTCTGGGAAGTTCAGATTAGCCAAGATAAAAGTGATTGCTGGAAGGAAAACCAAGGAAACTTTGCATAAAGAAAATGGAGTTATGCTAAGATTAGATGTTGAGCAATGTTATTTTTCTCCTAGGACTGCAAATGAAAGGTTGAGAATTGCTAAACTAGTCAAAAATGACGAAAGCATACTTGTTTTTTTCTCTGGAGTTGCGCCTTTTCCTTGCGTCATTGCTAAAAATTCAAAAGCAAAGGATATCTATGGAATTGAATTGAACAAAAAAGCCAACGAATATGGTCTTGAGAATGTTAAATTGAATAAATTAAAAAATGTTAAACTGTTTAATGGCGATGTTAAAAAATTAGTGCCCAGGATAATTGGAAAATTTGATAGGATTCTACTTCCTTTACCTAAAGATGCTGAAAAATATCTAAAATTAGCCATCACTAAAATTAAAAAAAATGGAGTTATACATCTTTACAGATTTGCAAGCGAGAATGATTTTAAAAAAATAACTAAAAAATATAAAACTAAATTTAAAAGTGTTAAATTAATCAAATGCGGGCAATTTGCACCAGGGATATATAGAATTTGCTTGGATTTAATTAAATTTAAATAATACTTACTCTATAGTAACTACAAAATCACAAGCTTTATATACTAGTAAAATGCTTATTTTTACCATGACAGCTGATACTTTAGTAAATAAAGAATTAAAGTTATTCTACAGTAACAGATTAGCTGATGCTCTAGAAAACTGCCAAGAAGCAGGCTATAAACCATTATCAATGCCAGAAATAGCAGATGCAAGAATTCAAGCTAAAAAAGAAGATCAATTATGGAGAAACTGGCTAAGCTCAACAAGCATCAGAGCAACAGGAAAGACAAAGCAAGGAAATGCAGTTGTAGTTTATGCACATGTTCCAAATCATTTTTCAGAACCTAAAAACATCAGAACAGCAATAGAACAAGGATTGATAAATGGCGCTGGAAGATTACCACAGGAAGAATTTCAAAGACTTTTAGAATTAAAAGATGATAAAAAGGTATTTGTAATAGATTATAATAAATTAAAGAGTTCAACTTCAGATGTAATTCAAGTTTCTAAAGCTTTAAAACATCCTCAAACAGTTCCATTTTTAGGTGGACAAGAAAGAGCAGAAAAATATCTAGAAAAACATTCTCGAGTTTATGGTAAAAATATTGGAGTCTGGCATTCAGATGATTTAAGAGATGAACCATTAGCTCGCCTTTTGTTTGTTGGCAACTACGTCGACAGCGGTCTTAATGGCTTCAACTTCCTTGACCTCTATGGTAGATTCGCTGGGGTACGTGCAGTCGGCGCGCAAAAATCTCCAAAGGAAATAAAGACACCAACTTTAGAAGACATTTTAAATTTAACAGCAAAACTTTCTCCTGAAGATAGAGAAGAGCTTAAAAAAAGATTATAATTTTTAGATAATCAACTGCCTTCTTTCTTTTATAGCTGATGGCGAATCTCCACCATGCCAACTTCTTTTTGGCTTTATCTGAATAGGATAAATTCTTTCAGAATTGTCATCCAATAAGATTGCCGAGCCTTTAACTTTTGGTAAATCATTCATGAAACCTTGAATGTCTGATAATAAATAAGTCTGCATCATCTGATTCAATGCTTCCAAGTCTATTTTTGAAGTCAAGCGATGACTAATTATTACATCGGATTGAGTTATAACATCTTTATGAATCTCTCCAGGCTGCTGGGTTGCTGCTATTAATGAAATCCCAGGTTGACGCCCTTCCCTTAAAATTTGGATTAAAGCATCTGTTGCTGGAGTTGAACCTGTTCTTGGTAAAAATTCATGACAATTGTGTACAATAAAACCATTCGCTACAAAATTGTGTAAATCTTCTACCTCTAAATCGTAAACTTCTTCTTTTTCTAGAATTTCTATATTTTTAATTTTTTCAAATATAATTTCAGTTTGATACCTCTTTTTTATCCATTTATCAAAATGATCAAAAGAATTTGATGCTCTTATTTTTCTATCGTGCCTTGTCCATTCTTTTACATAGTAAAGAGGGATACTAAGTTGTTTTGATATCTGATTAAGTTTAAATCCTTTCTTATGGAGTCTAGTTATATTTTCTTTTATTTTTAATCGTTCACGTACTTTTTCTTCTTTTGCTTTAAGATAGGCCAACCATTTATAACCTGCCATCTCCTTTTCTTTGCAATAACGGTAACCTATTTTTTCTAGGAACAATAAAGTGTTTTTTATACTCTTCGCTAGAGTTAAGACTATCTTTATTGTCTTATCTCCATTCTTTCTTATATTGCCTGGTCTTTTAGCAATACTACTCACTTTTATACCTAAACTTTCGAATAAATACTTTAACTGATTAGCAAATTTGAATGCCTTTTTTTCTAGTTTTTCTAGTTTATTAAAGCTTAATCTTATTGGATTGAAATCTGATTTTGCTGTTGAAGACTGTGAAATATTTTTACCATCACTTCCCATATACGCCCCTAAAAATTCTATCTTTTCTTTGTTTGTTGCTTTTAATAACCACTTTGGTATTAGATATTTTTGTGTTGCTTTGTCACCTATAGGGGTTCCTAACTTTTTGAAATATCTAAATGCTTTTGTAGAAGCGCCTATTGATTTGCTGACTCCATTTACAAAGTGTTCTATTCCTTTGTCATCTGTTATTTTTGACTTTGTCCTTCTTGTCGTTATTTTACTAGATTTGAATCCCATTATTTTTAAATCCTCTTTTATTTTTTGCAAATCTAAATCTGACTTTTTGCCACTGAATCCTAAAGATTTGGTTTTTTCACTTGTCCAACCATCTCCAAATAAATGCCCCACAATTCTTGCTTGCGTTAATTTATAATTTTTTGAGTAATGTTGTATTGCTATTGAGCCTATTTCTGGCACGCTTACTGCTGAGGCAAACCCATATCTTGTTAATACTCTATGCTCTGGAGTGCATATTAATTCTCTTCCTGTTTCTGTCCTTATTTTTATTAAATCTCTTTTTTCTTTTTTAAAGACTCGTTTTACCTTTTTATGTAAAAATTCTTTTTTATTAGTGTCAAATGATAAAACTTCAAAATTTTCTCCCTTTTTTGATCTATTAACTATGTCTCCTATTCTTGTATGAGCTTTATCAGTTATTATTTCACATTTGTAAGGTAGGCATTCATCTACCATTAGCCAGACTAGTGGCTGCTCTAATTTATCTTCACCTTCAAAATACTTGTCATAAGTTCCTATTGATTCAACTTCCTCACTTTTTCTTGAACTTATCCTTTGATTAAGAAGTTTTTTAGAAATCAAACCTATAATCAAGCTTTTTATGCTCCAGTTTCCTGAAACGTTTGTATAAGGACTTAGATCTAGAACTGTTACTTCGCCAGCTTTAACTAAATCCTCAATCTTAGTGCCGTATTTTTTAAATAAGCCCCAGTTTGAAGCCACAGAAAAAAAACTTTCAACCAAGTCTTTTGTCTTATGCTCTGCCTTGCTGTTAGATTTTACCAAAGTTACTATGTCGTCAATTCCATAATCTGATGATTCTTCTGCCAATTCTGTTATCACTTGGTCAATCAATATTCCTGGCGAGTCTGTCAATGAAATGTCAAATACTGAGCACCAATCTGAAGTTGTCAATTCTGCTGTTTTTATTGAAAGCTCGTTGTCTACTGGTATTCCCCTATTTTTGTAATCATTGAAAGAACCGTAAGGAACAAACAAGTTAATATTCAATCCTTCAGGCTTTATATTCCATTGTTGTAATAATTTTTCCTGCTTCAAGTTAGGATATTTCATTGTCCAGAATATCCCCATCGTGTCAAACATCAGAACTGCAAGATTTTTTGAAACTTCTTCAGGAAGCTTAACCATCTCTTCTGCTATTGCGGATAATGAAAAACTTTTGCCACTTCCGCGCTTACCTGAGACTAAAACTATATGAGAACTTGCTACATCTAAAAGAATGTTGTTGCTTAACGAAGTCGTAGGGCCCATCTTTACATAGTTCTTGCCTATGAAGATAGTGCCTCGTTCACCAAGCCTTTTTTTATCACTCTCGTTTCTTCCCACTATTACATTGTAAGGCATTAATTTCACAACCTTTTTAAAGTATAAATAGTTTGCCCTATTATGATAAATCAAATTAAGACTGTCTTGCTTTTAGGGATATTAACTGCAATAATGCTATTTATTGGCAGCTTATTTGGAACTACAGGACTGACTATAGCCTTAATACTTGTTTTAGGCATGAATTTGATAAGCTATTTTTTCTCACATAAAATAGTGCTTGCTATTTATAGGGCCAAGGAAGCTAGTAAAAAGGATTATCCTAAATTACACGCAATTGTTGAAAATGTAGCTAGAAAAGCAGGAATTCCTAAGCCTAAGGTTTACATAATACCTAGTGACAATCTGAATGCCTTTGCTTCTGGAAGGAATCCTAAAAATGCAGTTGTTGCTTGCACAGAAGGAATATTGAGGGTTTTAAATGAAAAAGAGCTTGAAGGAGTTTTAGCTCATGAAGTTTCTCATGTAAAGAATAGAGATATTTTAATAGGGACAATTGCAGCTACAATTGCTGGAGTTATAACCTATGTAGCGCATATGGCAAGATTTGCTGCTATATTTGGCGGAGGGAGAGATAGAGAAGGAAATTCAAACATAATAGGTCTGTTACTTATTTCAATAATTGCGCCTATAGCTGCAATGATAATACAATTAGCAATCTCAAGAGCAAGAGAATATCATGCTGATGAAAGCGGAGCTAAATTATTGAAAGATGGAGAAGGATTAGCTTCTGCTTTGTTAAAGCTAGAAAAACATAATAAAATGCACCCAATGAGATTCGGCTCTCCATCGTTTTCTCATTTATTTATTAGTAATCCATTATCTGGCGGAGGGCTAGTTAATTTGTTTCTAACCCACCCCCCAATTCACCTTCGTGTAAAGAAACTAAGAGAATTGAGCAAGAGCTTTGGATAATATTTCATCAAATTCTTCATTATACGTTATAATTTTTATTTCTTTTCTTAAAAACTCAAGGTTTCTTACATCTTCTGATAGAGTAACGATTGCTTTATTTTTGATATCTAAAGCTTTTGCCTTGTGAGATAATTCTCTCGCATAATTGATAGCTTTTCTTGTTTTTAGATTTCTTTTAGCTTCAATAATCAATTCTTTATTACCTTTTATTGCATAAACGTCTATTTCATGCTTTTCCGAGATATCTTTATTTGCTAATATCACATTATTAAAAGTAAGCCATCCTAACTTGTTGAGTTTCTTGAATATTTTTTCCTCTAATTTTGTCCCAATTGATTTGTTCGATTTAAAACCTATTATTTTGTCATATCTGTTTGCTTCTTTCCACATTTTTTGTTTTTTATCTTTGCTTCTGCTATATATCGAGTTTGCTATCAAATAATTTGCATAAAAATGAGTTTTTCTTAAATTTGTTTTTGTTTTCTTCATTAATTCGTTGACTTTCTTTTTGATGTTTTCTGTTAAATTTCTTTGTCCTTTAGCTACCCTAAGGATCTGAACCGGTGAATAGTCGATTAGCATAGCTATTTGCTTACATGACAAATTTGAATATTGCATAAATTTATTCAAGTCGTCTTTGTTGTTTATCTCCTTTGGGAGGTCACTTTCCTTCTTTTTCAATAAATTATGAACAAAATTTCTACGCTTTGCCATTTTCTTTAAGTCTTCTATATCTAGGATAACAATACCACGTTTTTCTTGAATTGCCTTACCAATTTTACTTGTTTTAAATTGAGTGACAATGACTACCTTAGAACAAATACTCTTTAATTCTGACAATTTATCGCAGTAACTCTTTAATTTGTTTTTCAATTGCTTTTCTTTTGAAGCTTTGCATTCTATAATTATTTTTAAATTCTTTTTTATAGCGTAAATGTCTGTGCAGTGCCTTATTTTTAGTTTTTTGTCAGCAAGAATGGGATTTAAAAAAATCTTAAAACCAGCTTTTTTGAAGATTTTTGCTACTTTCTTTTCAAATTTTGACCCTTCATTGTTTTCATTTTTTAATTTAATTATTTCCGGATATCTCTTCACAGACTTTAACTTGAGACTTTCTTTATTTGTTAGTTCTGCCTTATACAAATCAAATAAGATACCTCCCTTATCTTTCGAATCTATGAATTTCTTATATCTCTTTAAAATTCTAGTAATTATATAAGGTCTTAATTTTATCTTTTCATCTTTTATCCATTTAATAGTTGCATCACAAATATCTAATATTTGTGCGCATTGTCTGTAACTTAAGTTATATTCTTTTCTTATTTCCTCTATAAGCTTTTTAATATTAATGTTGCCATAGTAAATTAATTCTTCATTTGAGTAGGGTATTCTTTTTAATAGTTTTTGGAGGTTATCCTTTCTTCTCTTTGGTCTGGCTATATTATTTTCCCACCTATGAACAGTTCCTGATCCAACACATAACAACTTGGCTAAATCTGGTTGGGTATAACCATAAATATATCTAATTCCTTTTAGAATACTTGATAATTCTTCTTGTTTAAATTTACCATTTGCCATAGGGGACAAAAATAGAGTTTTATTTATAAACTATCTTAGGGAGTTTGTCTTGTGTCTCTATTAATTTACAGATTTATCGGAAGATTTACGAAAATTTCGTAAGATTTATGGAAAGACAACCTTTTAGATAAGTAGTTAACTAAGAAATGGCAAGGTGTTAATTTCTTCCTTCTCGCTTTTTACTGGTAAGATTTCTATTTCTATATACTGGTTTTTGAAAAGATTTCTCATATTTTCAATTAGATTTCTTAGATCATTTTCACTTTTATAAAGCAAAGAAATAAAACAATTAGGCTTGCCTAGCATAAAAGCAGTAGTTATTATATGTGGCGAATCCCTTGCAAAATCTCTTATTTTAGCCTGATTTTCAGATGAAAATTCTTTAATATTAATCAAAAGAGTTGCATAAAAATAACCTAGTTTCTCTGTATCAAATTGGATTCTAGATCCAAGAAGAACGCCCTTTTCATTTAATTTTTTTAATTTATAAAGTATTAATTCTGATGAAAGTCCAGTTTTTTTAGCGATATCAATAAATTTTGTTCTTGCATTTTTTTCCAAAACCTTAAGTATAGCTTTATCTTTTTCGTCTAAAATCTCATTCTTTTTTTGATATTCTGCTAAAATGTAGTCTTCCCTCTTTTTATTTCCTAAGAATTTTATTGGATAAAGCTCTGCAAAGTATGGCTGTAGAATTAAGTAATCAAGAATATATTTATTATGTTTTTGCAAAAGATTAGTAAGATAGTCATTTTTCTCCTTATCGTTTCTGAAAATCAAAGTCATAAATAAGTCATATTTCGCTAATATCTCTCCTCTAGAAATCCAAAAGCTATCTTTTAAATGCTCTTTCATAAAAATATTTATATTTTCTTGTTTGTTAAATTTGAGAAGGATTACGATAAGTTTGGTATATCCTAATTTACTGTAATTAATAATTGGAATAAATTTTTTTATAATCCCGATTTGAATCAATTTATTTATCTTATAATCAACTTGCTCTCTACTCAAACCACTACCTTTTGCAATTTTTGTTAAAGTTTCCCTGTTATTGTGGTATAGATATGCTAAAAGCTTTTTATCTGTTGGTTTTAGTTTCATTTCTTTAATTATTAGAATTGAATATTTATAAAAGTTTCGATTTATTAAATAATTGACTAATAAGTTTTAATATATTAGTAAAAATCATGCAAAAGTTATATATTGGAGATAGCCTCATTAGAAGTATAATTATTTGGAGGCGTTATGTTAAAGTATAAGCTTAAGAAATTGGGAACGTCAGATTGTGTGATCGGGGGTTGCCCTACATTATATGAGCTAGCTGAGGAGTGTGTTTATGGAGCTTGCCCTAGGGTTTTTGAAGATAGAGAAAATAAAGAGGTCTTTATTGTTGTAGGAAAAGCGATGAACCCTGGTGATTTTGATGGTCTTGAGGGCAAAGTTGGAGAGGGAGAGACTATTGTTGCTATTCCAAAAAATTTAATTGAAAAATTAAGAAATATGAAATTTTAATTTATAACCTCTAATTTTCCAAATCTACCTGCTGTCAACTGCATTTCGCCTTGGAATTCATTTACATAACCATTTGTAATCTTGAGTTTTGAACCGACTTTTACTTTGTCAATTTCATCATTCCACAAAGTTAGCTTCATTTCTGACTCTCCATCAGATATTGTGGCGTTGCAAACGCGTCCATCCTTTCCAAATTTGTTGAAAGTTCTTGGCTCTTCTAAGGATTTTATTTCTACTTCAATATCTACTTTGCTCATCCTTGGCTTTAATTCTGATAGTTTCATTTTACAATTAATTTTATGACTCTTTTTAAACCTTGTGTTTTAAAAATTCAACTTCCTCTTCATCTAAATCTAAGTTTAAAGTGTGCTTTTTGTAGATAATTGCAAGATAAGGAATAACATCCTTGATAATTCTTTTAGTTGAGCAGTGCAATCTATCTGACAATTTTTCAGCTATTGCCTTTCTCTTGAAGTACTTTTGATTCGACATCCATATTTTTAACAATCTTTGAGTCCTTTTGTAAGGGGTAAATGATAAATTTTCCTTTGATTTTGCTGAATTTATACCCCCTGTCACAAAATTATACATATATGCCAAAAATCTCCAGTACTGCCATCTCCTGATTCTACGTCTGAAAATATCTGTCCTTGATAAAATTTCATATGCCCTTGCCAAGTCATTGCCTTGATATTCCAAAGGCAAGTTTTCATCAACCCAAAGCATTATTTCATCAAAATCCATGTCAATGTAATTAAAAGCATCCAGAGTTTCTATTGCCGTCTTCGACTTGAAGATTTTCTTTAAAGCAATAAGAATAGATTCTTTTCTTTCTCTAAAACCTAGATTGTCAATGTCCTGCTTTGTAATCTCTTTTTTTATTGAGCTTAAAGTTTCTAAATCGTTAATTGCAGCCCTTAAATCTCCTTTTGAAAACACTGCCAAAGCATTTAGCTCTTCAGGATTTATTTTAATATTTTCCTGCTTGGATATTTTTTCTAAAAATCTGAGTATTTCAAATGAACTTAAAGATTTTAATTCAAGAAGCATGCATTTTTTCCTTAGAGTTGAGAATTTTGAATCCCAAGGGTCGTTTGCTATAACAACTACTGGCTGCTTGACTTCTGATAATATTGAAGCTACTTCCTGGACACCGCCCCTATCTTCCTTTCCTGACAAACCATCTATCTCATCTATCAAAATAATCTTGCCTTTAGAAAACAAGCTCATCTGTGAGGCAGCTGCTCCGACAATAGAATGTATTGAATCTTTGTTTCTTGTGTCTGAAGCGTTTACTTCTATCAATTCGAAATTTAGTTCTGAAGCTAAAACATGAACTGAGATAGTTTTTCCAATTCCTGGAGGACCATAAAGAAGTACTGGTTTTTTTTCTGAAACAGCTTTTCTTAGCTTGAAAAAAGTTTCCTGATTGCCTTGAATGTCTTTTAATGATTCCGGCTTATATTTTTGAAAAAAACTCATTTTGCATCTAGTAGCTTAATGATATGCCAACCAAATTCTGTCTTGATTGGCGCTGATAGTTCCCGTTTCTTCATCGAGAATGCTGCAATCTCGAAAGGTCTGACCATCATGTTCCTGCCGAACCATCCCAAGTCTCCACCACTCTTTCTTGATGGACATAGGGAGTTTTCCGCAGCTAGCTCTTCAAATGAAGAACCTGCTTTTAACTTTGCCAGAAGTTCTTTTGCTTTTTCTTCTGACTTGACTAAAATATGGGTTGCGTGTACTTGGCTTACCATTTTACCCCCCTTTCAATACTGTGAATGAAGCTAATAAAGATTCTAATTGCAAAAATTCATCTGAGCCTTCAACCATCCTGAATTCAACTTCACCGCATTTTTCTATCATTTTTACTTTATCCTGATCTGAAATTTTTAATTTCCAGATTTCTTTTTGAATCTGCTTGATTATATCCAATCCTGACAAGCCATGCTTCAACATAGTTGAGAGAAGCTTATCACGCGACTTAACAAAATCTTTTGCCAATGCTGTTTCTAAAACTTCTAAAACTTCCTTTGGCTCTGCCGCTGAAACTATCTGGAAGATAATTTTTTCTGTAATATGGTCTGCAACTGAAGCACAGCTCTGCAAAATATTTTCTGCTCGTCTTGCATCTCCATCTGATAGCTCGCAAATTGCCTTAACTGCATCTTCATCTACCTTTAGTTTTTCCTTCTTTGCTATGTCTTTTATTATTTCCGATAAATTTGCTTCTTCTAAAGGTCTAAACCTAAAAATAGTGCATCTTGATTGGATTGGATCAATAATTTTTGAAGAATAATTGCAACTTAAAATAAATCTACATGTTTTTGAAGAAGTTTCCATTGTTCTTCTTAATGCTTGCTGAGCTTCCTTAGTTAAGGCGTCGCATTCGTCTAAATAAATTATTTTGAAAGGTACGTCTCCAATAGCGCGGGTTCTTGCAAAGTCTTTAATGTTTGTTCTTACAACTTCAATTCCTCTATCATCTGAAGCGTTAGTTTCTAAAGTATTCTGCTTCCAGTTATCTCCAAAGAACTTCTTTGCTATGATTAAAGCTAAAGTTGTCTTTCCAACACCGGCAGGACCTGAGAACAATAAATGAGGCATATTTTTTTGCTTTACAAAAGCTTCCAATCTTTTGACTATTTCTTCCTGCCCCTTTACTTCAGAAAAATTAGAAGGACGGAATTTCTCGATCCACAATGTATTACCTTCTTCCCCCATAAAATCTAGATTACTGAGTAGTTTATAAAGTTTTGCAGAATAAAAAAATAAAAAAAGAAGAACTAGAAGTTTTCTGAATCTTCCTTTTGTTCCTGCTCTTCTTTACTAGGACTTTCTGATTCCTGTGATTCTTCTTCAGATTGCTCTGAACTTTCACTTGAAGAAGCTGTATCTGCTGAAACAACTTCACCAAAAGCAACCTTTCTCAAGACTTTGTTGATCTTGATTTTTACTTCGTCTCCCTGCTTTACTCCGGGTACGAAAATTACGAAACCCTTGACTTTTACGATTCCGTCTCCTTTTTCTCCTACTGCTTCTATCTTGGCATCTATAACTTCGCCAACCTTAACTGGAGCAAAATTTCTGTCTCCCCCAAATCCACCTTCATGTCTCATGTTACTTAACACTCCTGTGTATCTAATCTAATGTCTTTAGAAAACTAATTGCTTAGACCCCCTAAAGTGGTATTTAGCTCCTAAACCGTCTTTATAAAGGTTATTATTTTTGTGTCAGTTAATGCAAAGAAAAAGCTTAAATATCATACTTAAAGATATTTGATGATATGTACCCATTCAAGCAAATAGAGGAAAAAATAACTGAAAACTGGAAGAAAAATAAAAAGAAAATAAAGAAAACTTTAGAGTATGACAGTAAGAAAAAACTTTTTTCTTTCTTAGAAGGACCGCCAACTGCTAATGCACCTCCTGCATTGCACCATGTTGAAGTAAGGGTTTTTAAGGATTTATTCTGTAGATTTAAGTATATGCAAGGATTTACAGTTCCTAGAATTGGAGGATGGGACTGCCATGGACTGCCTGTTGAGGTTCAAGTTGAAAAGGCACTAAAGTTAAATTCTAAAAAAGATATTTTGAAATATGGGGTAAATAATTTTATAGTAAAATGCAAGAATTCTGTCTTTTCTTATATTAAAGAATGGAATAAAATGACTGAGAAGATGGCTTATTGGATTGATTTAGAAAATGCTTATGCTACTTTGAATGACGATTATATTGAAAGTGTATGGTGGAGCTTAAAGGAACTTTATGAGAAAAAATTACTTTACGAAGGGCACAAAGTAGTTCCATATTGCCCAAGATGTGAAACTTCTCTAAGTAGTCATGAAGTTGCTCAGGGTTATAAAGCTGTTAAGGATCCTTCTGTGGTTGTAAAGTTCAAATTAAAAAATAAAGAACGATATATTCTAGCTTTTACCACTACTCCTTGGACTTTACCTAGTAATATGGCACTTGCTGTAAATAAAGATGTAAATTATGTTGTTGTGAAGAAGGAAAATGAAGAATATATCATTGCTAAAGAACTTGTTGCTAAATATTTTGAGAATCCTAAAATAATTGAAGAATTCAAAGGAGAAAAATTACTAAAAGAAAGATATGAACCCTTATTTAATTATTTTAAAAATCTAGAGAAGGAAGCTTTTTTTGTAATACATGGCGATTTTGTTTCAACTACTGAAGGGACTGGTGTTGTACATATTGCCCCTGGTTTTGGTGAAGATGATTTTGAAGCTGGCAAGAAAAATAAATTACCTTTAGTTCAACCAATAACCGAAGATGGAAAACTTACTGATGAAATTACTGATTTTAAAGGGCTTTTTGTTAAAGATGCTGACTATAAAATAATAGGGTGGCTTCGTGATAAAGGTAAATTATTCAAAAAAGAAAATTACTTACATGACTACCCATTTTGTTGGAGATGTGATACTCCTTTAATTTATCATGCAAGAGTTTCTTGGTTTATAAGGGTAACCAGCATGAAAAAGAAGCTTATTGAACTGAATAAAAAAATAAATTGGTACCCTAATCATATAAAAGAAGGCAGGTTTGGTGACTGGTTAAATAATCTTAAAGATTGGGCATTATCAAGAAAGAAGTTCTGGGGGACCCCCTTGCCAATCTGGAGATGCAAGTGTGGAAGTGAAATATGCGTTGGAAGCAGAAAAGAACTAAGAGAATTGAGTGGATTAAAGAAAGACATTGAATTACACAAACCAATGATTGATGAGGTTAAAATAAAATGTAACAAATGTAAAAATGATATGAAAAGGGTTGATGATGTTATTGACTGCTGGTATGATTCTGGATCTGCATCTTTTGCACAGCTTCATTACCCTTTTGAAAATAAACAATTTTTTGAAAAAAGATTTCCTTATGATTTTATAGCAGAGGCTATAGACCAAACAAGAGGGTGGTTTTACACTTTGTATGCTTTAGCTACTTTGTTGTTTGATAATATTGCTTACAAAAATGTTGTTTGTGCTGGACATTTAGTTGATGAGAAAAATGAAAAGATGAGCAAAAGCAAAGGAAATATAATAGACCCTTGGGAAATGTTTGATACTGTTGGAGTTGATGCAACTAGATTACAATTTTGCACTACTGAACCTGGTGATCAAAAGAGATTTTCTGTTAATTTGGTTAATCAGCAAGTATTACCTTTTCTAAACATTTTATGGAATTGTCAAATGTTTGCTAAGAATAATTGTAAAGAAAATAAAAAAGTAAAATTAAACATTGAAGACAAATGGATAATTGAATGTACTAATAAATTAATTAAAGAAGTTACTGATGCTTTGGAAAAGCATAATTATAATATATGTTTAAGTAAATTTGTGCAATTTGTTAATGAAGATTTTTCAAGGACTTACATAAAATTAGTTAGAGATAGAGTAAATAACAAGGATCTTGCTGTTGGGCATGTATTTCATTATATATTTGATAAAGTCTTAAGATTATTGGCTCCATTTGCACCTTATTTATCTGATTATCTTTATCAAAAACTAATAAAAAAAGAAAGTGTGCATTTTCAGGAATGGCCACAATCTGAAAAAATAGATATTAGATTAATTAATGATATGGAAATTGCCAAAATAATAATACAAGAAATACTTTCTGAAAGAGCAAAAGTTGAAATTAACATGCGATGGCCATTAAGTCACGCAATTGTTTATATTTCTAGCGGCGCCCATGTTGCTGGTGGGATTAGATGTAAATTAGATAGCTATGGCAAGTTAAGTGAGATAAAGGAAGCTATTAGCAAACTAGAAGATTTGATTTTAGCACAGACAAATATTAAAGGACTAATTTTAGATGAGAGCAAAAGTGGAGAATTTGCAGTTAAGCTAGATACAAAGATAACTCCTGAGCTTGAAAAAGAAGGTTATTTGAGGGAAGTTACAAGAAAAATACAGGATTTAAGGAAGAAAGCAGGGTTAAATAAAGAGGATAAAATCAAACTTTTCATAAACTCTAAATATGATTTAAAGGCCTTTGCAGACGAAATAAAGGCAAAATGCGGAGTCAAGACATTGACATTTGGAGAGCTAAAAAATACTGAACATTCTGTAAAAGAGAAGATAAAAGACCACGAATTTGTGATAGGATTCTAGATTTTTGTTACTTGTTTATAAATACAATCCTTTATAAATAGTTTTAAATACTTTTTTATATCTAAATAAGGAACTTTCAGTGAGGCTAAAGTTTATAGGGGGTTTAGAACATGCCTAAAACAGAGATAAAAATACAAAATATAGTCGCGTCCACTTCTTTGGAAAAGGACATTCCATTAATAAAACTGGCAGAAGCTTTGCCAAATACAGAATATAATCCTGAGCAGTTTCCTGGATTAGTCATGAGAATAAAAGAGCCTAAAACTTCTGCTTTGATATTTAGTTCTGGTAAAGTAGTTTGTACTGGAGCAAAATCAATGGCTAAAGTAAAGGAATCTATTAAAAAAATAATACAGAACATAGAAAAAATCAAGATAAAAATAACTGTAAAGCCAAAAATAACAGTTCAAAACATGGTAGCTTCAGGTGCAATTGGTATGGACTTAAATTTGAATTCACTGGCCATGGAGCTTGAAAATACTGAATACGAACCCGAACAATTTCCCGGATTGGTTTACAAATTAGAAGGGACAAGGGCAACGTTTTTGCTGTTTAGCAATGGAAAGATTGTCTGCACAGGCACAAGGTCTGAACCAAAGCTAAGAGAAGCTGTAAGCAAATTAGTAAAGAATTTGTCCAGCTTGAAAAAGAAATAAGACAAACTGCCTGCAAAAGTTTATAAATTTCAATTCACATTTAACAAAGGGGGCTAAATTGGTAGATGCACAAAGGCAAATAGAGAAATTCCAGGAGTTCTTTAATAGTGTATATGAGAAAGACATAAGTGAATTTTTAAGAAGAGGTTTAAGGTCTATAGTTGTTGACTTCAGAGAACTGGCAAAATTTGACATTGAACTTTCTGAAGAACTGCTTGAAGACCCTGAAGAAACTATAAAGGCTGCTGAACTTGCTTTGCAGAACTTTGACGTTCCTGCAGAACTAAATTTCAGAGTAAGATTTGTAAACTTAAACGAATCTCAAGGCTTGAAGATTAGAAATATAAGGGGTAATCATATAAAAAAATTCTTTGCAATTGAAGGCATTGTCAGGCAGGCATCTGACGTAAGACCTCAAGTAGTTTCTGCAAAATTTGAATGCCCTTCTTGCGGAAATAACATCACGATTTTACAGCTTGAATCAAGCTTTAGAGAGCCATCAAGATGCAGCTGCGGAAGAAAAGGAAGATTTAGATTAATCACTAAAGAACTTGTTGACAGCCAGAGACTTGTCATTGAAGAAGCTCCCGAAGCATTGGAAGGTGGAGAACAACCTAAGAGACTAAATGTTTTCTTGAGAGAAGACTTGGTAGAGCCAAGAATGGAGAGAAAAACAACTCCTGGAGCAAAAATAAGAGTCATTGGCATTGTCAAAGAAGTTCCTATCCCTTCGAAAAGCGGAGGACAATCAACTTTATATGACTTGGCCTTGGAAGCAAACTACATAGAACCCATTGAAGAGACTTATGAAGATATTGACATAACTACCGAAGACGAGAAAGCAATAAAAGAACTAGCTAAAGATCCTAAAATTTATGAAAAATTAATTGGGTCTATTGCACCTTCTATTTACGGACATGAAAACATTAAGGGAGCTTTAGTTTTACAGTTGATGGGCGGAATTAAAAAAACAAAAAATGACGGAACTACAACAAGAGGTGATGTTCACATATTACTTGTAGGTGATCCTGGTGCTGCAAAATCTAGCATGCTTACTTTCATTGCAAAAGCTGCTCCAAAAGCAAGATATGTTGCTGGAAGATCAGTTACTGGAGCAGGAATCACTGCAAGCGTTGTCAAAGATGAGTTCTTGAAAGGATGGGCTTTAGAAGCTGGAGCAATCGTATTGGCAAACAAAGGAATTTTATGCCTCCACCCAAATACTGAAGTTTTATTTGACAATAAAATCGTTAAAATAGAATCCCTTTTTGATAAGAACAGAGCAAAGATTGGAAAACAAGCAAGTGAATTTATTGAATACCATGACTTAATAGGGGAAGTTCCAACTTTTAAAATTGATGAATTTTCAATCGCAGGAGGTAAATCTGCTAAAATCAGAAGAAAAAAATATCGAGGAAAAATATTAACTCTTAAATTTAAATCTGGCTTCTCTTTAAAATTGACACCTGACCATAAAGTATTAGATGGCAGTAGCATGGAGTGGAAAGATTCGCAACACTTTAAGATAGGAGAAAAGGTGATAGCTCCATTGAAATTGCCTGATAACAAGCAGAGAACACAAATTATTGAACTAATACCAGATGATTGGAAATTAATTCTTGATAAAAAAGAAAAGAATGAAATAAAAGCCTTGATACTAAATAAATTTTCAACCATTTCTTCTTTTAATAAACAATTTAATCTTGATAAAAATATTTTATTTGGTGGAAAACAATTTACAGTTGGGCAAACAAAAAAAATACTTTCATATTTTGGTAAGTATGAAGACTGGAAAACAAGGAATTTAAAGTTTGCTAGAAAGAAGAAAGGAGAGCAGTTAAGGATTTCTGAAGTGACACCAGAACTTGGATATGTTTTAGGATTTATTTATGGTGATGGAAATATACAGGTAAAAAAGAAAAATACAAGAATAAGTGTAATGCAATCATTAAATCATAAGTCTTATATTGATCAATTTGTGTCTTTTTTTGATAAAGTTTCATATAGGAGTATACATTATGTAGATTCTTTAAAGAAATCAGAAATAAGGGGAAAAAAAGTAAAATCTTTTTGCAGACAAATGTATTTTGGTAGCAACCTTATAGGCGAGCTATTTAGAGTTATCTTAGGAAATGATTTTTCTAATTTATTAAAATTAGATGACGAGACTATTCGTGCATTTATTGCTGGCGTTATGGATTCTGATGGATGCATGGGAAATAAAAAAAGTAAAGATCATTTAGTGCAGCATGTGATGTTTATGTTTGCACCAAAAAATAAAATTGCAAATCTTAACTTTATCATGGCTCTAAGAAGACTTGATTGTTATGGTAAAATAAGTAAACAGAAAAAATGGAACATTGTTCAGATTACTGGAAGAACAGATGTTGAAGTTTTGAAAAATGAAATACAAAAATATTCTGTTAAAGCTAAAAATTTAAATATTATCAATAGAATAAAAAAACTTTCTAGCATAAGCCAGAAGCTACCAGCTAAAAGAATTGCAGAAATCTGCAAACAAATAGCAAATACTTATAATAAATCAATTTTAGTTGACAAAGGCATCTGGTGCACTATTTATAGGTTTAAAGAGGGTCAAATGGAACCTTCAAGAGACCAATTATTTAAAATAAAAAATGAATTAGTTTTATCAAGTGAGATATCCGATAGTATTGAAAAAATAATAAAAAGAGACTATTTTTTAGATGAGATTATTGATATAAATGAAGAAGATTATATTGGATATGTTTATGATCTTTATGTTCCCAATACGAATAATTTTGTAGCTAATGGTGTAATCGTTCATAATTGCCTAGATGAAATGGACAAGATGACAGAGGAAGACACTTCTGCGCTGCATGAGGCGATGGCGCAACAATCTTATCACCCAGATACAGAATTAACTTTTGCTGACGGATCTGTTAGAAAGATTGGAGAATTTGTTGATAACATAATCGAGAATAATTATCATAAGGTAAGCAAGATTGAAGATTGTGAAGTAATAGGGGTCAACAATATCGAAGTTCTTACTACAGATTTCAAAAAAATATTTCCAACTAAAGTAAACAGAGTGAGCCGACATAAAGCACCCAAAAAACTCGTTGAAATAGAATATAGCAATGGAAGAAAAATTACAGTAACCCCAGAGCACCCAGTTTTTATTTACGGGGATGGAATAAAAGAAGTTTCCGCAATAGATGTAACTGAAGGTATGCTTTGCCCAGCTCCAAGAAAACTATCCACTAAAGAGAAAAACCCTATATTGATTAAATCTTTAGTTAATAATATGAATAAAAAAATAACTTTTATAGAGAATGTTAATCAAAACTTTGCCAGACTTTTAGGATATGTGGCCTCTGAAGGACATAGTTATAAGAACGATGAACACAGATATGCCGAAATAGGAATCTCAAATACCAATCCGATAATAAATTCTGATGTTAATAAATTATTTTCCAATATTTTTAATACCTACACAAATATAAATATAAGAAATGCTGAAACTGATGATAAGGCGAACTTAGACTTAACAACTACAAGGCTTTGCTCTATTCCTTTATATAACTTCTTTTACAATAATTTTAATGAGTTAACAAAAAAAGCACCTTATAAACGCGTTGGTGATATTTTAAGAATGATTGGCAGAAGTTATAAACTTGAGTTTTTAAAATCAGCATTTAAAGGCGATGGTTTAGTAGATAAAAATAGGATAGGTTATAGCACCTCTTCTTATGGCCTAGCTAAAGACTATCAAGATCTTTTACTTCAAAATGATATTTATGGCTATATAATTAGGTATAAAAAGGAGGATAAAATTTATTATAAAGTTATAATTTCTGGCTCAGAAAGTTTGATCAAATTTAAGGAACTCATAGTTGAAGAGGATGATCCAAGATTTAATAGAATAAAAAAATTAGTTAAAACAAGCAGCAATAAACTTAATGATAGGGATATTATACCAAATAGCGTCCTGATTGAATTAAATTTACTTTTAAAACAATTAAGATTAAGTGACGGGTATTTCTTAAATAATATAAAGAGAAACCAAAACGCCCACAGAAAAAAAGTTGTTAAATATCTAAAGAAGATTGATAATCGAATAAAAGAGTGCCTATCTGTTTTAAAGACGGATAAAATAAAAGATATAAGGAAGACTTTTTCCATACATGTTAAAAATATAGCCGATGTTTTTGGCATCTCTATAGAAAGTGTATATAATTATGAAATTAAAAATAGCAAAAAGCTACTAACTAATATAAAGAAAATAGCAAAAGAAAAGCTTAAAGAGCTTAATTTAAGGCTAAACAAAATCAAGGAAATAGTTTTTAGCGATTTGAGATTTGTTAAAGTTAAAAAAGTTAACTTAATAGAAAATAAAGAATTAAAATGGGTATATGATGTTACTGTTGAACCAACTAAAACTTTCATTAGTGAAAATTTAGTTTTACATAATACAATATCAATAAGCAAGGCAAATATTCAGGCAACATTAAGGGCAGAAACGACTTTGCTTGCTGCTGCAAACCCAAAATTAGGAAGATTCGATCCTTATCAGACAATTGCTTCACAGATTGATTTACCCCCAGCCTTGATAAATAGATTTGACTTGATATTTCCTGTAAGAGATATGCCAAATAAAGATAAAGATGAGAAAATTGCAACACATGTGTTGGCACAACATCAAGATGTGAACGCAGCCCAACCAGAAATTTCTACAGATATGCTAAAAAAATATGTTGCTTATGTAAGGCAAAGAGTAGTCCCCAAATTAACTCAGGCAGCAATTGATGAAATAAAAGAGTTTTATGTCACATTAAGAAATTCAGGACAAGTTGGAGATGAAGGCATAAGGCCAATACCAATTTCTGCAAGACAATTAGAAGCTTTAGTAAGATTGGCAGAAGGAAGTGCAAGAGTAAGACTTTCAACTTCCGTAACTAAAAAAGATGCAAGGAATGCAATTGAGATTTTAATGCAGTGCTTGAAAGAAGTCGGGTTTGACTACGAAACAGGACAAATTGACATTGATAGAATTGCAACTGGAGTGCCTGCATCAACAAGAAACAAGATTATAACTGTCAGAGATGCAATAACTCATTTAAGCTCTCAAGGAAAGAAGTCCATTGCTTTGGAAGAAATTATTTCTGAAGTCACTGCAAAGGGCATTTCTGAAGCACAAGTAGAAGAGATAATAGAAAAACTGAAGAAAGAAGGAACTGTCTACGAGCCAAGAAGAGGATTCATCTCATTATTGTGAGTGAAGTTCTATGATAAAAAGGCAAACTGCATATAAATTATGGATTTTGAACATAGTAAACTCACCTTTTGTAAAAAAAGATGGCGAGTTTGAACCTAATTATCTTGATTTTAATAACCAACAAATTTCCAGAGTAAACTTAATAGGAACTGTTGTTGACAAGTTTACGAATTCTGAAAATACTTTCTGCACTGTTGCGTTGGACGACGGAAGCGCGACAATAAGAGTGAAAGCTTTCAAGGACGATTTGTACTTGCTGAATAATCTAAAAAGAGGAGACATTGTATCTGTGATTGGAAGATTGAGAGAATACAATGATGAAGTATATGTCATTCCTGAAATTGCACTAAATGTAAGCGATCCAAATATTGAATTGCTAAGGAAGGCTGAATTGCTAAAACTTTATGGCAAACCAAGCTTTGAAATCAAGAAAGCAGAAGTAAAAAAAGTTTTTGATGAAGAAAAAGAAGTGGACTTTGAAGAAGAGAAAATTGATGATGTAAGCGAGAGCTCAAAGCAGAGAATATTAAATATAATTGAGAAAGGACCTGAAAATGGGATAAACATAACTGAAGTAATTTTAAATTCTCAATTAATAGAAGATGAAGCAAATGTCATAATTAAAGAGCTTCTGAAGCAAGGCGAGATTTATCAGCCAAGACCTGGCTATTTAAGTATATTGTAACTATTCAAATTCATAAGATTTATAAAGCATATTCTTGGGTATATAGATTGAAAATGACAAACTCAACTCTAGAGAAAAGAGAACTATTGCCAGTTTATAATCCAGATCTAGCTGTTGCTTTAGAAACAGCTCAAAAAGAGCTTAAAACAATATTTACTTCTCCAGAAATACTTCAGGCAAGAATTGACGGCGAATTGCCATTCAATGTTTGGTATATTCCAAATGGAGCTGAATATGCTTCAAAAGGAAGTAAGCTTGCAGTAATCAAGCATGGAACTAGTTTATTTACACCAGATACAATAAGGGAAAAAAGAAAAAACCAATTAGATTATGGCTTTGTTGAAGTTACAGATGATGAGCTTAAAGCTGTTCTTAATGAAAAAGAAAGGGCAGTAGTTTCTATAGAAGAATTAAGAAAGAATGGAGATTCAAAGCTTCCAAGAAATTATGTAGTTGTAATGCCTTTGGAAAGAGCTGCAAAAGCAAAGTCTGAAAGGCTTACACAAGAAGAATGGATAGAAAATGACACAGTTTTAGCAAAATCAGGCAGCGTTGAAAGAGCTTCAGCTTATTTCAGGAAAGCAACAGAAGCTTATAGAGTTGACACCATGGGAAGCTGGCACAGGTTTAATGAAGCTAAAGATTTAAAACAAAAGAATTTAGGGCGCTTGTCTTATGTTGGTAACGATGTCATCAGCGGTCTTAATGGCGACATCAGCTTCGACTGCGATGGGCGTTTTGTTGGGGTACGTGCAGTCGGCGCGCAAAAATCTCCAGTGGAAATAAAGATGTCAAGTTTGGAAGAAATTTTGAATTTAACAGCAAAACTTTCTCCTGAAGATAGAGAAGAGCTTAAAAAAAGATTATAATTTTTAACCTAAACCTTTAAAAAGCTTGTAAAATTAATGTTTTTCTATGGAATTTGACTATGAAAAATTACTGAAAGATGCTAAAAAAAAGCTGCCTGAAGTAAAAGTAAGCACTGAAAGATTTGAAATACCAAAAGTTACTGGACATATTCAAGGAAACAAAACTATAATCAGCAATTTTTCTCAGATATGTGATATATTCAGGAGAGAACAAGCACAAATCTTGAAATATCTGCAGAGAGAACTTGCAACTCCAGCAACCATTGACGGTCCAAGACTTGTTTTAGGAAGGAAAATTTCTTCTAATTTGATAAACACCAAGGTAACGCAATATGCAAAGGACTTTGTGATATGCAGCGAATGCGGTAAGCCAGATACAACGTTAATAAAAGAAGACAGATTTTTCTCATTAAAATGCAATGCCTGCGGAGCAAAGCAACCAGTCAAAGCAAAAATATGAAACAAAAAACAGTCTATCTAAAGGTGCATTCAACTGGAGAGAGATTTGGAAACAGATATGTGATTGCTGTCTGCGACAAAGACTTGATTGGAAAGACAATTGAAAATAAAAAATATAAAATTAAAATTACTGAGAGATTCTACAAGGGAGAAGAAATGAATGAAGCACAGGTTATTGGGATTTTGAAAGATGCTGGAAATGTAAACATAATGGGCAAAAGAGCTGTTGAAATTGCCTTGAAATCTGGAATAATTTCTGAAAAAAATATAATAAAAATAGGAAAGGTTAAACATGCGCAATCAACTTCTTTCCTCTAGACATCCTGGATATTATGAGGCAATAATACAAGTAAGACCAAAGAATGTTGAAGTTCATAATTTTATTAGAGAGCAAGTTGCAAGCAGAGAAGACTGCATGATTTCAAAGGAAGACATACTAAAGAAAGGAATTGATTTTTACCTTACAGGCCAGAGGTATGCATTAGCATTAAGCAAAAAGATAAGGGAAAAATTCAAGGCAAAAACTTTAATATCAAGGCAATTATATTCAATAAACAGAAACACAAGCAGAAAATTGTATAGAGTCACTATTTTGATAAGGCTGCCTGAAGAGAAAGAGCAAATTATATAAAGAAAGCTGAGCCTTATTTTTTAAAAGAGGTGAAAGATTGAAGTTCATTTTCCTATTTTTGATACTGCTAGCGCCTGTTGCATATGCTGGTGAGTTTCAAATAAAATCTGGAAGCGATATTCTTGGAATAAATGAATCTATTGGAGATGTTGCAGGCTCATTGGACGAAACCAAGCTGCCTCCTTTGAAGAGCGGAAGCATAAACACTTTGAAAGGCACAACGAAATATGAGCAGTATATAAGGTTCAAAGATACCACGACTGCGATACAATCTGGCAAAGTACAATATTTAAGAGATGATGGACTAGAGGCTTATTTTCACAGCATAAAAGGAAGCGCTGTGACTGATGCGCTATTTGAGTATGAACTAAAATTTAATGAGGGGTTGAAGAGCGCCATAAAAAATGGCAAATTAGATTCTTTGGATGGAATAAAAGTAAACATAATAGGAGAAGAATTCGTAATATTAAATACAAAAGTTGACACTGCAACAAAAAGCGTTGAACTTAATTTTTTGAGAAATGCAAACACTGGTAGCTTGAAAGAATCTGAATCAAAAATCTTCAGCATAAATGGCAAGCAATACAATATTGAAGTAGTCACGATAACAAACGCAAATCCAAATGAAGTTGTAATGAAGGTTGACGGGCAACAAATAACTGTCGATGAAGGAGAGATAAGAAATTTAGGCTCTGTGCTAGTTGCTGTTTCAAAGGCTTTGGTTGGAGAGAATAACCAAAATGATGTTGCAGATATATATGTTGGAGCTGAAAACATAAAATTGAAGGACACTAATTACGAGGATGACAGCTTTACCCAAGGATTAGAACTGAAATCAAACTTAGTAAGTGAAGGTTATGTTAAAATAAAAGGCGCTGTGGAAGGAACAGATTTCAAAATTAATGACGTATTTTACAGACTAACATCAAGATCAAAAAGCGGAGATGACATTTATTTAAAAGAAAGTGAAAAACTTAGCGAAAACATAGCTGAAAAGAGCGCCTTGTTAAGCGATAGGTGGGACTTGCAATACAGAGGACTTTCTGATCCAGGCAACACTGTTTTTGAAATAAATCCAAGCGGCGATACACTATATGATATTGAATTTACAAATAAAGATGGAAATACTTATCAATTTCCTTTCGTTTCTTTCATAAACAGCTTCAAACTTGGAGATGACAACCAGGACCTTGTTTTTGTTGAAGGATCAAGCAGCTCTGACTACAACATAAATCTTAATGATTATTTTGTTGTAACAACTTCAAATACTAAGACAGGCACAAGTGGAGTAATAAAATATAAATCTTTTGACATAACAAACAGCAAAATTTATTTAGAGGATTTGGAAGAAGGCGAAATTACCGCGCCTTTTGGAACAACAAATGTAACAAACGGTATTGGTGAAGGATTTTTCACATTTGCAGGACAGAACTACAGATTTTACGTAAAAAATGATTCTGTAGGAAATTATTCAATAAGCGTCGACCAAAATAGGGACGGAAGCATAAATGCTGGTGAAGCTAAAATAATATTAAAAGGAGGAGGCATTTTGGATTTGGGCTCTACAAATACGCCATCAGACGACTTTGCCATGACTTTAACAACAGGAAGCGGCGACTTTGATGAGCCGCCTAGCAGCGACGAAGTAATTACAATAAATATTGACAAGAGGTCAAGCCAAGTAGGCATAAGCTCCATTACAGGAGTTCCTTTGATAAGCTCTGGACAGCATAGCAGCATAATAAGCGATTATGGAGTCTTAGTTGATCTTGGAGAAAAGAACAATGGGTCAGAAACATTGACAATTAAGTATCCAATAAGCCAGGTCTCTGCAAATCTCTACTTAATTTACAATGAGACAAATACCATAATCCTTGAAACATGCTTTGACAAAATAAAAAACCAGAATGAAGAAGGGATAGACTGCGGAGGCTTTTGCGCAGCATGCGTAATTGAAAATAAAACTTCTGAAATTAATACTACAAACCAAACAGTTCAGATTGCTGCAAGCACTTGCGATGGATGTGAAAAGAGCGGGATATGCTACAAAATTGGGGATGTTATTGGGGTACAGTATTGCTCTCCTGACAATGAATTCAAATTCAAAAAAAATCCTGGGGAAATCTGCGCCTTCAACTACCAATGCCTAAGCTCAATATGCGAAGGTGGAAAATGCACTAAAGCAAAAGGAGAGACTAATTATTTGTTGATAATAATAAACTTAATCGTGATTTCATTGATAGCTGCTTTCTTAGTGCACTTTTATAAGGCAAATAAAGGCAAGGAAACAAAACCTTTATAAGAGCACCTAATTTAAACTAAATTATGTCCAAGAAAAAGGAAGAATATGAAGCCCAGCAACAAGAGCAGGAAGAGATAAAGAGAGTTAAGCTTCCTAGAGGCAACCAGTGCTTTGGAATAGTTGACCAGAGACTTGGAGCTTCAAGAATGAGAGTGAGATGCTTAGACGCTAAGACAAGAATATGCAGAATACCTGGCAGACTTAAAAGAAAATTGTGGGTAAGGGAAGGTGATCTTGTATTGGTTGAGCCATGGGAACTTGGAGGAGACCAAAAAGGTGATATAATATTCAAATACAGGCCAACTCAAATAGATTATTTGAAAAGGAGCGGTCAGCTAAAACAGCTAGAAGAGTTCCAAGAATTTTGAAAATGTTTTCTTCAGAAACAAGAATTCCAAAAGCAAGAGTAGCTATTTTAATAGGCAAAAAAGGAGCAACCAAAAGAGATATAGAAAAAAGACTGAATCTTAAGATTGAAGTAACTCCTGATGGTGATGTTACTGTAAATGGCGAGGACAGCTTTGAGAATTACATTGCAATAAAAATTATAAAAGCAATTGGCAGAGGATTCAATCCTAAAATTGCTTTATATCTAATAAACGACCAATATCTTCTTGAAATAATAAACATTAAGGATTATGTAGGTAATTCTAAAGTCAAAATGCAGAGAATGAAATCAAGAGTCATTGGAACGCAAGGAAAGGCGTGGAAGATGATTGAGAAGATGACTGACACAAACATTTCTGTATTTGGAAAAACAGTTTCAATAATAGGGTTGAATGAAGACGTTGAGATTGCAAAGCAGGCGATTGACAAGCTTCTGCATGGTGCTGATCATGGAAAGATGTTTGAATTCATTGAAAGACAGAAAGCAAGACATTTTTAAGGGCGTTGTTGAAAATGTATGGAAAAATATAAATAACCTAATGTGCTTTGGGTAAAGCAACATTAGGGGGTAGGACTTAGCTACCCATGAAAACAGAAGT